>Ga0129307_1000069_pt1 | contig 168958 bp, 145 predicted proteins | sample P1105metagenome_FD_94437 | JGI IMG/M metagenome (GOLD analysis project Ga0129307, IMG submission 94437) | Capybara group fecal microbial communities from Wisconsin, USA - P1105 metagenome | ecosystem: Host-associated > Mammals > Digestive system > Large intestine > Fecal | place: USA... | reverse complement strand
GCCCATACGGTATCCGTAACGTCCCTGCTGTAAAAGGTAAGGTGCCATGGACATGTTTTCCATACCGCCTGCCACGATGATATCTGCATCGCCCATGCTGATAAGCTTTGCTGCAAGGTTTACGCAGTGAAGGCCCGATCCGCAAAGCACATTAATTGTAGTTGCGGGAACTTCAACAGGAATTCCTGCATTTACCGCTGCCTGTCTCGCGGGGTTCTGTCCAAGGCCTGCCTGAATAACGCAGCCCATATAAACTTCATCAACCTGCTCGGGCTTTACTCCCGCTCTCTTAAGTGCTTCCTTGATTACGATTGTTCCAAGGGCGGGTGCGGGTGTTGTGGAGAGTGTACCTCCCATTGTTCCGATTGCAGTTCTGCATGCGCCTGCCAATACAACTTTTCTTGCCATATTATTTACCTCCAATTCCAATTACATTTCTACGCCTAGTTATGATAATTCGTCAAGAGTTTTTTCTCACTCCATCATATTCTTATGATAAAATAGTCTAAGCATTTAGCCTCTAGGAGATGTAACGATAATGAAAAGACCAATTACCACCTTATTTATGCTAATGTCACTGGATGGAAAGATTAGCCCCGGGGCGTCAGATTCTTTGGATGTAGATAAAGATTTCCCTAACATAGCCGGGCTCAAAGAGGGCCTCCCACAGTATTATGAGATAGAACAAACAACAGATTTATGGTCGTTTAATACGGGCAGAGTCCAGGAAAAAATGGGTGCCAACGAGAAGCCCTTTCCTAAGAAGACTCCGGTTTCTTTTGTGTTACTTGACAACTCTCATCTCACAGAGCATGGAGTTAAATACTTTTGCGCAAGATCAAAGGAATTTGTTTTAATCACTACAAACAAGAATCACCCTGCATTTAATGTTAATGAAGATAATCTTCACATCATTTATCAGGATACTTTGTCATTGGAAAAGGCATTAATAGAGCTAAAAGGAACCTACGGGTGCGAAAGAATAACCATTCAAAGCGGTGGAACCCTTAATGGAATGTTTCTTCGTGAAAAACTGTTTGATTACGTTGATATTGTTGTTGCACCGGTTTTAATCGGTGGAAAAGAAACCTCTACACTTATCGATGGAAGTTCTATAGCTAATGAAAACGAACTTGGAAAACTTGGAGTCCTAAGCCTTACCAGCTGCGAAACACTTGAAAACTCATATATTAGGTTACGATACAAGGTGGTTTCATAGATTGGGGCAAGGGATACTAAATGACTATGAAAGGAAATGATATCTACTACATAAAAAATGATTGTCGAAGTTAAAAGCGTAGAACAATACACTTCTTTTATAGAAGAAATATCTAAAGATACAATCTTCTCTGACCCACATTTTTCATATAATCCGGACAATCTGTACAAGGCAAATCAAAAGAAAAACGAGAAGATTTTTGTATCAAGCCACAACGGGGTTACAGACGGACTATTCGTGTGGCTTATCATCCAGGAAGAAAAATTTGTAGAACTTATAGTGGGATTTTCTCGTTCTGAAGAAGCATGGCTATCAATGATAGACTACATCGAAGCAAGCAATCCAAATTCGAGGATTGATTTTGTATATAATCCACGCAATACAGTTCTAAATAGTATTCTTAAAGCAAAAAATGCTGAATTTGAAGCGCCTCAGGTGAAACTCAGGTTAACAAATGAGGTTTCTTTTGGCGTCTCTCAAAACGTCTTTGAGCTAAATGAACAATATAAAGAACAGTACACTTCTTTGCACGAAAAGGATACATATTGGACAGCGGAGAAGGTGTTTGATGCAACAGAACGCTTCAAAATAATTGTGTCGATTGATAAGGGCGAACTTGTGGGATATTTAGACATTACTTCTTGTTTTAAAGAAAACGAAATATACGCGCTTTTTACTAAGAAAGGCTTCGAACACTTCCGCAAGGACATGCTCGCTAAAGCAATTGAAATTAATAAGCCAAGCGGAATGATGGTTCTGGTAGATATCGATAATGCATCTGAAAATGCTCTGTATAAGGAAATGGGCTTTGAAACAATTTCCGGTTCAGAAAGCGTTTATGCTTTTTATCTAAATAGTCGCATTTAAGCTTAATTGTTCCTTCTATTCAATAAAGTCTCAATTTCTATAAATTTGCATAGATTCCTGTGGGCCGCCGTTTTCCGTTTTCTCAGAGAGTTCTTTCTGACTCATATTCATTGAGATTCTGGCATCTATCAAAGCACGAATTACATTCATCTCGGGTTGCATTTCTTCATATGCTGTTGCAAATTCAGGATCTTTCATCCTTCTATCTTTATATTCTTTTAATGTCATTAATTTCACCCCTTGTCCTGCTTTACCTAGTATGTGCATATCGTCTTATCCAATCAACACGTCTGGATACACATGGTAATAGTAGTACTAACATTACGTACCGTCAATATTTTCTGTACAAATTTTTAGTATTTATTTTCATTTTGTGCTATGATGATACTCAAAGGAGAATCTAGCATGGATACAGATTTTGAAATCAGAGATCATATAAGAACTGTTTTAATTGAATGCAGAAAAGAAAAAGGCATCACTCAATCAGAACTTGGAAAGGTTGTGGGAAAGAGTAAGACCGCTGTGGCATCTTGGGAGCAGGGGCTTTCTCTACCTGATGCGGCTACTCTCTACCGCTTGGCTGCGTATTATCAAAAATCAATAAGCCACATGTACGGAGAAGACAAAAAGGGTAAATAAGGGAGAAAATAAAAGTGGAAACCGCGAGCAATTCTAACAAAGATTTTGGAATAAATGAAATGCTTGATATGCAACGCGCTTTGCAGGAAAAGTATAAAGACAAATGGGAAGGCATATCGCCTGAGGTAGGAAAAAATAAACTGCTTTGGATGACAGGTGAAATCGGTGAGGTTATTGATATCGTAAAGAAGCACGGCGACCATGCCTGCGATATTGACAGTCCCCATCGTGAGCATCTGATTGAAGAATTGGCGGATGTACTGATGTTTTATAATGACGTTTTACTTTGCTATGGAATATCGGCTGATAAGTTAAAAGAAATCTACACAAAGAAATTTAAAACAAATATGGAACGCTGGTAAGAATAGTGCTTGATTATGACAGCTAAATAGTTGTAACATAATGCAGTCGGCACAAAATAGTCAATGGCCGGCAAGGAGGTAATCATGAGAATGCGAGGTAACTACTCGGTGCAGTTATAATGCTGACAGCAGGTTGTACCGAGGTTAATTAAATAGTTTTGCTGTCACATACTGCACCGACAAATAATACTAAATAATAATTATTTGAATAAGGAGCAGATATGAATACAGAAAGAATAAATAAATTAAGAAAAGAATGGGAAGCAGAAGAAAAAATTGCGCACATCCACGGATGGGACTTCTCTCACATCCACGGTCGATATGAAGAGGAAGACGACCTTCCTTGGGACTATAAGAAAATCATTGACGAAAAGCTTTCAAGTGACATGAAGTTGTTGGATTTTGATACAGGTGGCGGAGAGTTTTTGCGTTCTTTAAATCACCCCTACAAAAACACTGCAGCTACAGAAGGATTTCCTCCGAATGTAGAGCTTTGTAAAAAGGAGCTTTTGCCCCTTGGAATTGACTTTAAGGCTTGCGATGACGCATCAAATATTCCTTTTGCCGACTCTTCTTTTGATATGATTATAAACAGACACGGGGATTTTGATCCTAAAGAAACCGCCAGACTTCTTAAGAAGAACGGGCTGTTTATTACAGAACAGGTTGGAGCCGAAAATGACAGAGACCTTGTAAAGATGGTTCTTCCTGAAGTGCCCACACCATTCCCTGACCTTACACTATCCATTCAGAAAAAGAAATTTGAAGAAGCAGGCTTAAAGATTATCAGAGCTGAAGAAGCCTTCAGGCCTATCCGCTTCTACGATGTGGGAGCCTTTGTGTGGTTTGCTCACATAATAGAATGGGAGTTTCCGGGCTTTTCGGTAGACAAGTGCTTTGATAAGCTTCTAAAAATGCAGGAAGAAATTGACTCAAAAGGCGTTTGTGAAGGAACGATTCACAGATACTTGATTGTGGCACAAAAGTAAGTTAAATAAACAAACTAAAAAGGCACCCTTTCGGGTGCCTTTTATATATCCGTTACTGCTTCTTTAAACTCTTTTCCATCTCTTCCTGAACTTCCGGAATTGCCGAAAGCATTGGCCTTACGTCTTTACCTTTAATATTTCTGTCGACGTAGTTTTTGGTTAATTTAATCACGATTGGCGTTAATGAAAGCACACCGATAAGGTTTGGAATCATCATAAGGCCGTTAAAAGTGTCAGATACGTCCCATGCGAGTGATGAAGTCATTACAGCACCTGAAATCATCATAAGCACGAATATCACTCTGTAAACCTTTGCGCCCTTAGTGCCAAACAAGTACTCTACTGCCTTTGATCCGTAGTGAGACCAGCCCATAACGGTTGTGAAAGCAAAAAGCAAAACCGCTATAGCGATAAACCATTCTCCGGGCTTACCAAACACGTTACCAAAAGCTGTGGCAACGAGGGTAGCGTCTTTAACGCCTTCCATCGGAGCTCCTGTTGTAAGGTCTATCATGCCTGATGATAACACAACAATGGCTGTCATGGTGCAGACAATCATGGTATCCGCAAACACTTCAAAGATTCCCCACATACCCTGTTTAACAGGCTCGATTACGTTTGAATTTGAGTGAACCATAACGGATGAACCAAGACCTGCTTCATTGGAAAAGATTCCTCTCTTACAACCGTTCTTAATAGCAAGCTTCAAAGCTTCACCTGCGATACCGCCGGCAATAGCTTTTGCACCAAATGCAAACTTAAAGATTGATCCAACCATTGCTCCGATTGAAGAAATGTGAGCAAACATAATGATAAGTGAACCGATTACATAAACGATTGCCATGAAAGGTACAACACGTTCTGCAAAAGAAGCTATTCTCTGAAGTCCGCCGATAATGATAAATCCGCCGATTATCATTAAGATTGCACCGATAATCCAGTTTGTAACGCTTGCACCCAAAAATGTAGGGGCGCTTACTCCCGCAAAGAAAGCGGATTCTATGTTAAGGGTGATTTTATTAATCTGCCCCATATTACCGATACCAAAAGAAGCAATCGCCGCAAAGATAGCGAAAATAACAGACATTACTTTACCGATTGTCTTAAAGCCCTTATAGCTTCCAAGACCGTCCGTTAAGTAGTACATAGGGCCACCGGACCACTCGCCTTCTTTGTTCTTTCGTCTGTAATAAATACCCAAAATATTTTCCGAGTAGTTTGTCATCATTCCAAGAAATGCCGCAATCCACATCCAGAAAACTGCACCGGGACCGCCTACGCAAATGGCGGCTGCAACACCTGCGATGTTACCGGTTCCGATTGTGGCAGCTAAAGCTGTGCAAAGAGCCTGAAACTGCGATACGGAACCTCTGTCCTTTTTCTTATGTGTGTCTTTGTGAAACATTGAACCGATAGTTTGCTTCCACCAATGTCCTAAATGTGAAATCTGGAAGCACTTTGTGATGACGGTACAGATTAGGCCTGTACCAAGAAGCATGAATATTGCGAACCAGCCCCATGCAAAGCTGTTGACGACGTCGTTTACGTTCGTCACTTTTGTTACTAAATTCTCCATTCTCTACACTCCTGTCCTTTTGCCTGAGAGATCGGTAAGATAACCTTACACCTTCGGCTCCCTTTCGGGTCTCTCCAAGATTATTATAAAAACGCCCAAAGACGGCAACACATCCGCCTTTGGACATCTTAGATAGATTATAGCAACAGCACTTTAGTACGTCAACACTTTTGCGTGTTAAATTATTATCATTTACCTTACATCAATAATACCAAACATCAAAATCCACATCGCCCGCTATACCATCAATTTGGCCCCAGCAGGATTGCTGCCACATAAAGTATGAGCCTTGGTAATTGGTGGCCGATGTGTAATGGGCAAGCCAGATAGGATTCTTTTTCTCCGTAATCCAAGCATTTAACATATAGTTTTTACTTGAATATAAGCATGCACTATATCCAAACTTCTCTACTTCTCTTTCAAAGGTGGCATAGTTTTCATTTAAGTCATAAAGGTTCATGCCGTAACGCTCAAAGTTTTTAAAGTCTTCCCAGTCATAAACAATTGGAAAGTCTAAGTGTTCTCCGTTAAGAACCGCCATTAAATAGTTAACGCAGGCCCTTACTTCTTCGGGATTTTTATCTTCCGCATGCCAGTATACTCCGATCTTTAAGCCGGCAGCCTTAGCCGCCGCTATATTTTGAGCATAATATCTGTCTGTGTATAATTCGCCGTCATCAAAGCCCCCGATTCTGATGTAGGCAAACTCACAGCCTGCTGCGGCAACTCTTGAAAAGTCTATCTCATTTTGCCATCTTGATACATCGATTCCGACGCTCGTTGAATCGGTTTTGTAGTTTGCAATAAAATCTGCAAATGTTTCGGGAATAGTAACAGGCGGCGCCGAGACAATGTCAGTTACCACATTTACGGTCATGTCTTTAACTGTGGTGTGGCCCGCATCATCCGTTAAAACAATAGAAATAGGATACGCTCCGACAGTGGCTGTATCAACAGTTCCGTTGATAGTTATGTCAACCTCTCTGTCCACATCGTCCGCATATCCCACATATTTATGAATGTCAAAAGCATCTCCTACCTTTACCTGTGGAGAGCCTGAAAAAGTCAGAAAAATCGGAGCCATGGTATCAGCGATAGCTTCCGCCACAGATTCCTCCTTTGGCGCTTCCGGAACTGGTTCAGGTTCCTTTACTTCTTCAATAACTTCAGGTTCGTTTTCTGAAACGGTTTCTTCCACCTCATTTTCAGAAACAGTTTCTTCCTGGGCGGAAACGTCCGTAACTTCTTCTTTTATTTCGTTTGAAGAAACCGGCATCTCAATCGGAGTCTCGGTTAAAGCATCCACAGGCTTAGGTTCCGCCTTTCCCAAAATCTGTGATATCACATAGAAAACAAACGCTCCCACTACTGTAAGAAACGCAAGTACTCCTATGGTGGCTAATATCTTACCGGATTTCTTCATTCATCCACTCCCCGAAATACCATTTATCTTTTAGACATAGCAATATAATACTACATAATATTGCGATTGAAAATAAATCAAAAGGCTTAAATGGTATCGACTTTTCTCAAAGGAAGTCTTCTTAAAAGTTCACTTCTTATGCTGCCGATCTTGTTATAGAAGTGTCCAAAAAGCGCCATTCCGAAGGTGCAAAGGATTAAATCGTCAACATCAAATACACCGACTCTAAAAACAAACTGGAGCACTTCAATCACTAAGATGCTTAAAAATGAAGCAAGGATGTTTGCTTTTATACTTTTTATCTTAAAAAACTTGATTAGGTAATAATCAAGGGGCATAAAGAAAAAGAAGTTTCCCAAAATGTTTACGATGATTATAAAGAAGTTTCCTGTTTCAAATACCTTGTAAAAAGTATAAAAAGGTATCAAATTAAAGCGATGCGTGGTGGGCGTTCTCATAAAAAACACCAAATAAAGCATCAAAAAAATGTAGCAGGCAAATGCTACCATCTCAATTTGTTTTAAAATCTTTCTTTGTTTTTCCATATTATCCCTCATAGTTTAATTAATCTGTACTCATTGGTACTCTTGTCTTATAATCTAAAATATAATCTGTCATTCTGAAGAAACTAGGGTGATAATTCTTAATAATCCCTCATGAAATTATGAAAGGAAATTAATATGTCTAAAAACAGCGACAAGATCAGAGCCGACTTTGGATCGGGCGATAGGAAAAGAGACGCAGGATTAAAAACTCCCGAAACCGTTGAAAGATATGATGACATTTCTTACGGCCCACATCCTACCTGGAATTTGCTTGATGTTTACAGGCCCAAAAAAGAAATCGGAAATCACCTTCCCGTTATTGCAATTGTGCATGGCGGCGCCTGGGTATACGGCGATAAGGATGTGTATCAATACTACGCCATGAGCTTGGCAGAGCGCGGATTTTCGGTCGTTAACTTTTCATACAGGCTTGCTCCGGAATTTAAGTATCCCACAGCCCTTGAAGACATATGTAAAGCCTTTGAATGGATATATGAAAACTCTGAAAAATACGGCTTTGATACAAAGAACATATTCGCAGTGGGCGACTCTGCGGGTGCTCATCTTCTTGCAACCTTTTCTAACCTTTACACAAATAAGGAATTTAATGACAGCATAAAGAAAATGTATCCTAATGCAAACTTTTCTTTGCCAAACGGATTTAAGTTAAGTGCCATTGCTTTAAACTGCGGTAAGTACTTCTTTAAAAGGTTTGATGCGATATTAAATAACGCCCTTATAAAAGATATCCTTACAGGTGGAGGTAAAAAAGAAGAGCTAAACTTTATAGATGCCGCAGCCCACGTAACATCTGCCTTTCCTGAATCCTTTGTAATGACCTGCCCCGGAGACTTTTTAAGAAAACAATCCCCCAGACTTACAAAGATATTTGATGAAAAGCAGGTGCCATATGTTTATAAATATTACGGAAGCAAAGAACAAAAGCTCTATCACGTGTTCCATTGTAATATGAGGGAACCTATGGCAGAAACTTGTAATGATGATGAGTGTAACTTCTTTAAAGAACACATAAAAAAGAACTAGGATTAAACCTAGTTCTTTTTATCTATTCTATCTTTCCCAATTAAGCATTAGAATCATCTGCGCCGACTCTACCATGGTGCGGCCGGTATCCATGCTTGTTTTTTGTATGTATCTAAAGGCTTCCGGCTCCGTCATGTCGTTTCTTTCCATCAAAAGATGCTTAGCTTCTTCAACGATTTTTTGCTCTTCTACACTTCTTACAGGGCGTTTCTTGTTTTTCTTTACCTTAGACTGAAGCCTTTGAAGCATCATATCCACGGTATTTATTAAATCCTGAGTCCTGAAGGGATTTGAAAGCCTCATAATGCCGTCTTTTGGCTTGTAATCGTCGGTATCAGAACTTAACAAAAGTACTTCAAAATACTCGGGCAAATACTCGTAAAGCTCGGTATAGCTCATGTCTTTAAGGCGCTTTGTGCAAATCACGATGCCAAACTCAAGCTCACCTGCTTTTCTTAGGACCTTCGATCCAAGGGTGCACAAAGCATCCGGCGTAAACCCATGCTTTTTAAGTATGTCGCCGATCTTTTGGGCATTATCCAAATTGGGAATGGCTACAATTACACTTCCCATATATACCTCATCAAACTTTTAATAAGTACTTTTCGATTTCCCAGTCAGAGACTTTGTTAAGATATTCATCCCATTCAAGGAATTTGTGGTTTACATAATTCTGAGTAAACTTATCACCCAATACTTCTTTTACAAACTCACTGTCATGTGAAAGAAGCAATGCATCCTTTAAATTACCGGGAAGGCCCTTGAAAGGAACACTTGATAAATCCATGTTTTCATCGATTCCTTTAAGTCCCGCTCTTAAGATTAAAGAAATAACTGCGTAGATATTTGCCGAAGGATCGGGGAATCTTACTTCCACGCTTCTTTCGCCGTAATCATCGCATACGCAAACAAGGTTCTTATCGGGAGCAGGCTTCTTTGAAACCTTCCAGTTTTTAAGACGCTTGTAAGAGTTAACCAATGGATTTGAAAATGCACATATTTCGGGGGCAAACTTAAGCACTCCCGCTGCAAATTTTTCGGCTGTTTCTTTATCTGCATTAAAAATATTTCTGTTGTCTTTGTACAAAGAAACCCTAAGATGCATTCCTGATCCCGGTGCATCCTGGATGGGGCTTGGCATGAATGTTGCGTGAAGGCCGAAGCCCTTTGCAACGCTTCTTACAGCAAACTTAAAGGTCATTACATCGTCTGCCGCCTTAACGCCACAGTCTCCTCTAAAGTCTATTTCATGCTGTCCGGGAGCCTTTTCATGGTGAGAAGATTTGATGTCAAATCCCATATCTTCAAGGGTGAGCACCATATCACGACGAGCATTTTCACCAAGGTCCACAGGACCTACATCCATGTAGCCTGCCTGCTCATGAGTAATTGTTGTGGCAAGGCCCTGCTCATCTGTGTGGAACAAGAAAAACTCACACTCAGGGTCTATAAAAGCATCCATTCCCTTTTCATCAAGTACAGAAAGGTTTCTTTTTAAAATACTTCTTGGGCAAAGCTCAAAGGGCTTTCCGTCAGATGTATAAACGCTACAAAGAAGCTTTCCTACCTTTCCCTGCTTAGGGCGCCAGGGTAAAATCACAAAAGTATCAAGGTCAGGCTTTAAGTAAAGAGTCTCATCCGTAAGGTTGTCAAATACTGCGCTTCCTTCGAATGAATATCTTCCCTCCACCACTCTGTCTATTTGTCCGGGAGTTACGGCAACATTCTTTAAATTGCCGAAAACATCGGTAAATTGAAGGCGGATGAATTCAACGTCTTCCTCTTCTATCATGTTTAAAATGTCATCTTTTGTGTTCATTTTTCTTCCTCTCTACAAGTTGGTATAGCCCATAAGCGACTCATCCACCTTGGCTGCAACCTTTCTTCCTTCGGAAATGGCCCAGACTACAAGTGACTGGCCTCTTCTCATATCGCCTGCGGAAAAAACTCTGTCTACACTTGTCTTAAAATCGTTGCCCTTTGTGGATACGTTAGTTCTTTCATTACATTCTACACCAAAATCAGAGACTATGTAACTTTGTGCACCTAAAAAACCTGCGGCAATAAGCACAAGGTCTGCCTTTATCTCGGCTTCGCTTCCGGCTACCTCTTTCATTACGTTTCTTCCTGTTTGAGGGTCTTTTTCAAAAGAAAGCTTAACGGTTTTAACAGAAGACACGTTACCGTCTTTACCTTTAACAAATTCTTTTACCGTAGTTTCAAAGATTCTTGGGTCCTGTCCGAATGCTTTAATGGCATCTAACTGGCCGTAGTCTGTCTTTAAAACCTTTGGCCATTCGGGCCAGGGATTTGTGCATGCTCTGCATTCGGGAGGCTTTGGCATCATTTCAAGCTGAGTGACAGCATCGGCTCCAAGCCTAACGGCCGTTCCCACACAGTCATTTCCCGTATCACCGCCTCCTATAACCACAACACTTTTACCCTTAAGGCTCTTAAAAGAAAAGCCCCCAAAGTCTACCAAAGCGTCGTTATCATAGTTTAAATCCATAAGTTTTTTACTTACTTCTTTTAAGAATTCAACGGCAAAGTAGATTCCCTTTGCATCTCTTCCGGGAGCCTTGATGTCTCTTGGATTTGAAGCTCCGCAGCAAAGAATGACTCTGTCATATTCTTTAAGTAATTCCTTGGCTTTTACGTCTTTACCCACATCAACGCTACACTTAAATGTAACTCCTGCATCCGTTAGCAAACCAATACGTCTGTCTAACACCCGTTTGTCTAACTTCATGTTGGGAATTCCGTAGCGAAGAAGACCTCCGGGACGATCGGATCTTTCATAAACCGTTACACTGTGGCCTCTCATATTAAGAAGCTGTGCTGCGGCAAGGCCTGAAGGGCCGCTTCCTATAATGGCTATCTTCTTTCCCGTACGGGTGGCAGGTTTTACTTCCTTAACCAAGTCATTTTCAAAAGCATAGTCAATTATTGCACGCTCATTTTCCTTAGTGGGAATGGGCGATGTGTGAAGGCCGCAGGTGCAGGCCGCTTCGCAAAGTGCAGGGCAAACCCTTGAAGTAAACTCAGGGAAGCTATGTGTCTTTGAAAGCCTTATATAAGCCTGCTTAAAGTTTCCCTGTGAAACAAGGCTGTTGGTTTCCGGCACCAGGTTATTTAAAGGACATCCCGAAGTCATGCCTGCAATCAAAGTGCCTGCCTGACAAAAGGGCACACCGCAGTTATTGCATTTCTTTGCCTCTTCGATCTGCTTCTTTAAATCGGGGCTTTCATGAAATTCAAAAAAATCAGGTCTCTTCATATCACTCATACCCCTTCTCCCTTCTTTTTACCGATGCTTTCATAAAATGCATCAATTTCGGCTTCTTCTTTTTCTTCACCCTGCTCTTCATACTTACTTATTAAAGTAAGAAGCTTTTTATAATCCGCAGGGATGATCTTTTTAAACTTGGGTACATATTCATCAAAGTTATCAAGCACTTCTTTGGCCTTTTGAGAGCCTGTGTACTTAACATGGTTTTTAAGCATTTCCTTAAGCTCTTCTTTATCTACCTTATGCTCAAGCTTTTCCATTAATACAAGTTCTTTGTTAAGGTTTTTATATAAGCAATTATCTTCATCAAGAACATAAGCAATACCGCCGCTCATGCCGGCTGCAAAGTTCTTACCTGTAGGGCCTAAGATTACGGCACGACCACCTGTCATGTATTCGCATCCGTGCTCTCCTACGCCTTCAACCACCGCAACAGCTCCTGAATTACGCACGCAGAATCTTTCGCCCGCTACGCCCGCAATGTAGGCTTGTCCGGATGTAGCTCCGTACAAAGCAACATTACCGATGATTACGTTTTCATGAGACTTATATGCGGCATTGGCGGGAACTTTCACACAAAGCTTACCGCCTGATAAACCTTTTCCGAAATAGTCATTGGAATCGCCCGTTAGGCTGATGGTTAAGCCCTTTGGAATAAACGCTCCAAAGCTTTGTCCGCCGGAGCCTTCACATTCAAGGGTTATGCTGTCTTCCTTTAATCCCTTGTGGTTCTTTCTTACAATGTAAGCTCCAAGAAGGGTTCCAAAGGTTCTGTCTGTATTTAAGACTTTAACCTTTTTCTTTACAGAACCGTTTCCTTCTGCTGCCTGTAAGATTTCTTTATCCGTAAGAAGCTTGCTTTCATCAACTGTGTTTTCAAGCTTGAAATCATAGTAATCTTTCTTTCCAAGGCCTACGGATTCATAAGAAAGAATTCTTGATAAATCAAGTTTCTTTTCTCTCTTACTTAAGTTATCTCTCATCTTAAGTAAGTCTGTTCTGCCAACAAGTTCATCAACGCTCTTTACACCAAGCTTTGCCATATACTCTCGTAATTCTCTTGCTATAAAGCGCATGAAGTTTTCTACGTATTCAGGCTTACCGGAAAAGTTCTTTCGTAGTTCGGGATTCTGAGTGGCAATTCCCATGGGGCATGTATCAAGATTACATACTCTCATCATGACGCATCCTAAGGTAACCAAAGGAGCTGTTGCAAAGCCAAACTCTTCCGCACCAAGCATTGCCGCAATGGCAACGTCTTTACCGCTCATAAGCTTTCCGTCTGTTTCTATTACAACCTTGTCTCTTAAGCCGTTCTGGATAAGAGTCTGATGGGTCTCAGAAAGTCCCATTTCCCAAGGTATTCCTGCGTTATGGATTGAACTGATGGGAGCTGCACCGGTTCCTCCGTCATAACCTGAAATAAGGATTACTCCGGCGCCTGCTTTTGCAACACCCGCAGCAATTGTGCCTACTCCCGCTTCTGCCACAAGCTTTACGGAAATTCGTGCATACTTGTTTGCGTTTTTAAGGTCATAGATTAACTGGGCCAAGTCTTCGATTGAATATATATCATGATGAGGGGGCGGTGAAATTAAGCTAACACCCGGAGTTGAATGTCTTGTCTTTGCAATCCATGGGTAAACTTTCTTTGCGGGCAAATGTCCGCCTTCACCGGGCTTTGCGCCCTGCGCCATCTTAATCTGAATTTCTTTTGCGCTTGATAAATATCTTTCCGTTACGCCAAATCTACCGGAAGCTACCTGCTTAATGGCTGAGCTTCTGTCATTCTTTGTGCCCTGCGATTCGATTCTTTCATCGCTTTCTCCGCCTTCACCGCTGTTTGATTTACCCTGAAGGTGGTTCATGGCAATTGCCAAGGTTTCATGGGCTTCTTTTGAAATTGAACCATAAGACATGGCGCCTGTTTTAAAGCGCTTTACAATTTCGTCTTCACTTTCAACAAGGCTTAAATCAATGCCATTTTCGGGATAATTAAACTCAAGTAAGCTTCTTAAATATCCGGTTTCTTCGGCATCAACCATCTTTGTGTATTCTTTGAATTTATCGTAGTTGCCTTCTCTTGAAGCACACTGAAGCATGTGAATGGTCTTAGGGTTATATCTGTGGGTCTCACCCTGTGCACGCATCTTGTGGCGTCCAACGGAAGAAATCGTTAAGTTACTTGATAATCCCAAAGAATCAAATGCTTTTGAATGAAGCGCATCTGTCTGCTCGGCAATATCCTCTAACTCTATGCCTCCGATTCGGCTTACTGTCCCTGTAAAGTATTTATCAATAAGTGAACTTCCGATACCAACAGCTTCGAAAATTCTGCTGCCCTGATATGACTGAATGGCTGAAATACCCATTTTGGAAGCAATTTTAATAATGCCTTGTAAAACTGCTTTGTCGTAGTCATCAACGGCTGCATAATAGTCTTTATTAAGAAGCTCATCTTCAATAAGCTTTCCAATTGAAGCATGTGCAAGGTAAGGGTTAACCGCACTTACACCAAAGCCTAAAAGTGTGGCAAAGTGATGCACTTCTCTGGGCTCGCCGGATTCCAAAATAAGGCTCATTGCGGTACATTTCTTTGTCTGCACCAAGTGTCTGTGAACAGCAGCAACCGCAAGTAATGAAGGAAGCGCTACGTGGTTTTCATCAACTCCTCTGTCTGAAAGGATCAAAATATCGGCGCCACTCTTATAAGCTCTGTCAACTTCTACAAAAAGATGGTCTAGGACTCTCTCGATAGGCATCTTTTTATAGTAGATAATAGGTATTGTGACTACCTTAAATCCTTCTTTATCCATTGCCTTTATTTTAAGCATGTCAAGGTCTGTAAGAATAGGATTCTGAATCTTTAAAACACGGCAGTTTTCAGGGTTTTCAGAAAGCAAATTACCGTTTTTACCAACATACACAGCAGTCGATGTAACAATCTTTTCTCTTGCCGCATCAATAGGCGGGTTTGTAACCTGAGCAAAGCTTTGCTTAAAGTAATCAAACAAGGGCCTATACTGAGAACTTAAAACCGCAAGGGGTGTATCAACGCCCATGGCTCCTATGTGCTCGGTCTTATTAAGAGCCATGCTCATTATTTCTTCGGCATACTCTTCATAGGTGTAGCCAAAGGCCTTCTGAAGCTTTGTAAGCTCTTCATCGCTATAAGAAACCGGCTTTACATTTGGAATCTTTAAATCTTTTAACTTAATGGTGTTACAGTCAATCCATTCGCCGTAAGGCTCTTTTGATGCATACTTTTCCTTAATTTCGCTGTCTTCATAAATCTTATGAAGCTTTAAATCAACAAGTAACATCTTGCCGGGATGGATTCTTTCTTTTTTAATTACATGAGACTCATCGATATCAAGAACGCCTACTTCAGAAGAAAGAATGATTCTTCCGTCATCCATGACGTAGTATCTTGAAGGTCTTAAGCCGTTTCTGTCAAGGATTGCTCCCATCACATCACCGTCTGAAAACATAATGGATGCAGGGCCGTCCCAAGGCTCCATCATGGTGGCATAATAGCCGTAAAAATCTCTTACTTTATCAGAGATTGTATCGTTGTGATCCCAGGGTTCGGGAATTAAGATCATTGCGGCAAGAGGTAAGTCCATTCCGCTCATAACCATGAACTCAAGAGCGTTATCAAGCATCGCAGAGTCTGAGCCTTCAGAAGGTATTACAGGAAGAACTCTTGTCATGTCTTCAGGTGAAAAGGCATCTGTGAACATGGTTTCTTCACGGGCAAGCATCTTATCTACGTTTCCGCGAATAGTATTAATTTCTCCGTTATGCACAAGCATTCTGTTGGGATGTGCTCTGTGCCAGCTTGGATTTGTGTTTGTTGAAAATCTTGAATGAACCATTGCGATTGCAGATTCATAAGATTTATCAAGTAAATCGTTATAGAAAAGTCTTAACTGTCCTACAAGAAACATTCCCTTATAAACTATGGTTCTTGAAGAAAGGGAAGGTACGTAAGTGTTGTCATTACTTTGCTCAAAGACTCTTCTTATTACATAGAGTTTTCTGTCAAACTCTAAATCAGTCTTAAGTCCTGCGGGCCTTGCAATAAAGCCCTGATAGATTTCGGGGCAGCTCTCTAAAGCCTTAAATCCCAAAACCTTTTCATTGGTAGGAACTTTTCTCCATCCTAAGAATTTAAGTCCTTCCTTTTCCACAATGACTTCAAACATCTTCTTTGCCTGGCTAAGCTTAAGTTCCTCTTTAGGGAAAAAGAAAACGCCGACTCCATATTCCTTTTCTTTTGGAAGCACTATGTCTGTGTCCTTTAAGACTTTTGCAAAAAACTTATGAGGAATCTGAGTTAAAATTCCAACACCGTCACCGGTTTCGCCTTTAGCGTCTTTTCCGGCTCTGTGCTCCAAGTTTTCAACTATTTTAAGAGCGTCATCAACTACCGCGTGACTTTTCTTTCCGTTTACATCACATACAGCGCCGATACCGCAATTATCATGCTCAAAAGAGGGATCATACATTGTTTTATTCTGGGGTCCGTTTTCCATTTTTATCTCCTCACGATTGATTTTTCTTTACTGCCGCCGCGATAAGGCCTTTAAACAAAGGATGTGCCACATCGGGGCGTGATTTAAATTCGGGGTGAGCCTGAGTTGCCACAAAGTAGGGGTGGTCTTTAAGCTCAATCATTTCAACTATTCTTCCGTCAGGTGACTCTCCCGAGAGCACCAGACCGTTCTTTGTTAAGATATCTCTGTAGTCGTTGTTAACTTCGTATCTGTGACGGTGTCTCTCGCTTATATTTTCCTGTCCGTAAAGCGCGTAAGCCTTGGTGTCTTTCTTTAACTTACAAGGATAAGCTCCGAGTCTTAATGTGCCTCCAAGGTTTACAACTCCGTTTTGTTCGGGCATAAGGTAGATTACGGGATTCTTTGTATCAGGATTTAATTCTGAAGAATCCGCATCTTTAAGTCCGCAAACGTTTCTTGCAAATTCTATAATTGATAACTGCATTCCAAGACATAGGCCAAGGAATGGAATCTTGTTTTCTCTTGCATACTTAATTGCTTTTATTTTTCCGTAGGTTCCTCTTACTCCAAAGCCTCCGGGAACAACGATCGCGGATACATCCTTTAAGATTTCTTCTTTTCCGGCTTCTTCAAGGGTTTCTGAATCTATCCACTCAATCTCAACTTTTGCTTCTTCGTCTATTCCTGCATGCTTAAGCGCCTCCGCAACGCTTAAATATGCATCATGCAAAGCTACATATTTTCCCACCAAAGCTACCTTTACGGTTCTCTTTGGATTCTTTTCTTTCTTAAGCATTGCTTCCCAGGCCGTTAAATCAGGCTTTCTTAAAGGAAGGTTTAAAAGCTCGCAAACCGCATCAGCAATGCCTTCTTTTTCAAGCATCATGGGCACTTCGTACAAAGAAGGTGCATCTAAGTTTTCTAATACGTGTTCTTTTCTTACGTTACAGAAAAGTGCTATTTTTTCTTTTAAATGATCGTCCAAAGGATAATCCGATCTGCACACTAAAATGTCGGGCCAAAGTCCCATGCTCTGTAAGCTCTTAACGCTCATCTGAGTGGGTTTTGTCTTAAGCTCGCCCGACGCCTTTATGTAAGGAATGAGCGTTACGTGTATGATTACCGAATTGTCACGTCCCACTTCAGTCCTGAATTGTCTTATTGCTTCTAAGAAGGGCTGGCTTTCAATGTCTCCCACAGTACCTCCGACTTCTACGATTGATACTGTTGTTTCGCCATCTTCTTTTTCTTTGTAAAAACGCGACTTTATTTCGTTGGTAATATGGGGAATTACCTGAACCGTTCCTCCGCCGTAATCACCGTGACGTTCTTTGTTAAGAACGGTCTGATAAATCTTACCTGTTGTAACGTTTGAGTTTTTATCAAGACTTTCATTGATAAATCTCTCATAGTGACCAAGGTCTAAGTCTGTTTCGCATCCGTCATCGGTTACGAAAACTTCTCCGTGCTGAATCGGGTTCATGGTGCCGGGGTCTACGTTAATGTAGGGGTCAAACTTCTGCATCGTAACCTTGTAGCCTCTTGCCTTTAAAAGCCTTCCCAAGGATGCTGCCGTAATGCCCTTTCCAAGCCCTGAAACAACGCCTCCCATAACAAACACATACTTTACCATATCTAATTTCTCCCTCTTTTTTAAAAAACTTTGTTTATTGTTTATCCGACTGCCCTGCCAAGACATTGCCGGTTATCTCACGTTATGTAAACTAAACTCCGCTTGCTCCGTAGTTTGTAAGAACGCGGGCGGAAGGGTCCGTAACATTACATCCTTCCCAAGACTTATTGGGCATCCAGAAATCCTTTATCATTTCGCCCTGTCCGGGATAGAACTTTTCAAACAACTCCCTGTAAAGAAGGGACTCTTTTGTAAATGGAGTTGCATGAGTGTATTTCTTTCTTTTTTCTTCGTATTCTTCATCAGTGTATTTTGACTCTGCATAAGCCTTTAAGTAATCAACCATTGAATGGCCCACAGCATCTGAAAAGGCTGCCTTTTCTCGCATTAAGATGTCGTAAGGAAGATAATCTCCTTCAAAAGCATGGCGAAGCAAATACTTTCCTTTGTTGTAAGTGTTCATCTTAAGCTTAGGATTAATGCTCATTACGTATTTAACAAAATCCAAATCTCCGAAGGGAACTCTTGCTTCCATGGAGTTTACGCTTATGCATCTGTCTGCACGAAGAACATCGTACATATAAAGCTCTCTGATTCTCTTTACGGCTTCTTTCTGGAAAGCCTCTGCATCGGGTGCAAAGTCTGTATATTTATATCCAAAGAGTTCGTCTGAAATTTCACCTGTCAAAAGAACCCGCACATCAGTGTTTTCATGAATGGCCTTACAAACTAAATACATACCGATGCTTGCTCTTATTGTGGTGATATCAAAGGTTCCAAGTAAATGAACTACTTTGGGAAGAGCTTCTATTACGTCTTTATCCGTAATGATTACTTCCGTATGATCGCTCTTTATATAATCAGCAACTTCTTTTGCATACTTTAAGTCAATGGCATCGGTGCTCATACCGATTGCAAAAGTTCTAATCGGCTTTTTTAAAAGCTTTGCTGAAACCGCACACACAAGGGAAGAATCAAGACCGCCGCTTAATAAAAATCCTACGGGTGCATCCGCATCAAGTCTTTTTTCAATACCTTTAATAAGCTTTTCTTTTATGTTTTTACATACTTCCGGAAGCTTATCATCGCTATATTCACTTACGTGAGCTATGTCGTTATAGCAAATGAAGTTTCCGTCAATGTAATAGTGTCCCGGAGGGAAAGGAAAAATCTTTGGCACAAGACCTACTAAGTTTTTGGCTTCGCTTGCAAATACTATTTCACCCTCCTCCGGATATCCGTAAAACAAAGGTCTTATTCCGATGGGGTCTCTTGCCGCCACCAAAGATTTTCTTTTGTGGTCGTATATAACAAGGGCATACTCGGCATCAAGCTTTGAAAACATTTCGGGCCCATACTTTTCATACATGGGAAGAAGTATTTCGCAATCCGATTCGCTCTTAAACTCATATTCCTTTGAAAGCTCTTCTTTTATGGGGCGAAATCCATAGATTTCACCGTTACAGATAAGCTTATTTCCGTTTAAGTTAAAGGGCTGCATTCCGCTCTCCGAAAGGCCCATAATTGAAAGCCTTAAAAATCCGAATACGCCTCCCTCAAACTCTTCCATTCTCTCCATGTCCGGTCCTCTTGAAATTGTTTCTTCAAAGAAGGGCCTTAATTCTTCTTTTGAGTATTTCTTTCCCTGATAGCCAAATATTGAGCACATTGTTCTTTTCCTTCCTTACACGCGAAAAGAGCGACAAAGGCACTGCGGTTACCCGCGACGCCTTTGTCGCTCTTTTATTGTTCAATTGTATACAGTGGTGCAGAGTTTGTCAATAGTTTTCTTTAATACTTTAAAGCGTTAAGAGGGTATGTACAAAAAACAAGGCAGAATCGGGTGTCGCGGGCCCGAGCTGCCTTGTTTTGAAAGAGGGAAAATTTATTTCCTGACTTGCAGGACGCAGGCCCTGCAAGATAAGAAACTTATATTAAGTTACTCAACGTCCTGCAAAGCTTCAAAGTCTTCTTCGCCGGTACGTATCTTAACAACTTTTGAAACGCTGTAAACAAAGATCTTACCATCGCCGATGTTACCTGTGTAAAGTGCCTTTTTAGCGGCTGATATTACAGATTCTACCGGAATGTTGCTTACAACAACTTCTACCTTAACCTTAGGAAGCAAGGTTGCATCCACTTCGACACCTCTGTACATGTCTCCTGCGCCCTTCTGGATGCCACAGCCCATAACCTGTGTGACTGTCATGCCCGTTACGCCAAGGTCGTTCATTGCTTTCTTTAAAGCATCGTACTTTGAAAGTCGAGCAATGATAACAACCTTTGACATTCCGGTATCTATGCCACCTTCTCTTACTACAGGAACAATATTTTCTGCCTTCTTCTCTATCTGAGAAGGCTCCAAAATAGTGTTTTCGTTGATTGCCATTGTCATGGTGTTTGAAATATCCATGATTGAAAAGCCTGCATATGCTGAAGGAAGTCCGTGTTCCGTTGAGTCAAGACCTACAACTTCTTCTTCCTCTGATACTCTTAATCCGACACACTTTTTAATGATTGCAAAGGCAATCGTAATTGTTACTGCGGTCCATGCGGCGATTGCCACAAATCCAAGTAACTGAATAAGTAAGGGCTTTACACCGCCGCCGTAAAATAAACCGTTTAAAGAATCATTTCCGGGCGCAGATGTGGTGGCAAACAAACCTGTTGCTATTGTTCCCCAAATACCGTTTAAGCAGTGAACCGCAACTGCACCTACGGGATCGTCTATTCTTAATTTGTAATCTAAGAACCAAACACCGAATACTACAAGTAAACCTGCTACAGCACCGATTATGATTGCACCGAAAGCATCTGTTACATCACAGGGAGCTGTGATAGCTACCAAGCCTGCCAAAGAAGCGTTTAAGCACATTGAAACATCGGGCTTACCGTATTTAATCCATGTAAAGATCATACATACTACTGTTGCGATTGCGGGAGCGATTGTTGTTGTTACAAAGATTGAACCTAACTGTTCAACACTTGTTGCCGCAGCTCCGTTAAATCCGTACCAGCCAAGCCAAAGAATGAAAACACCAAGACAACCGATTGGAAGGTTGTGTCCGGGGAAAGCATTTACTTTTACAATCTTTCCTGTTTCATCTTTTTCAAACTTACCGATTCTGGGTCCTAATAATTTAGCACCGATTAATGCTGAGATACCGCCAACCATGTGAATGGCTGCTGAACCTGCAAAATCGTGGAATCCCATCTGGGAAAGAAAACCGCCTCCCCATACCCAGTGAGCTTCGATGGGGTAGATTAAAGCTGAAATAACGCCTGAATAAATACAGTATGATAAGAATTTTGTACGCTCTGCCATGGCACCTGAAACGATTGTTGCGGTAGTGGCACAAAATACTAAGTTAAATACGAAGTTTGACCAGTCAAAGTTTTCGTATGAGGTGAAGATGTCAAATCCGGGCTTACCGATAAGTCCAACAACGTCTTCTCCAAGAAGTAATCCAAATCCTATAAGTATAAAAACTACAGTACCGATACAAAAGTCCATTAAGTTTTTCATTAGGATGTTGCCTGTGTTCTTGGCCCTTGTAAAGCCTGCCTCCACCATAGCAAATCCTGCTTGCATCCAAAACACCAGGGCGGCTCCGATCAGGAACCATACTGAAAATGTCTCGCTCATGTCTTTATTCTCCTTTTAAAAATTTAAGGCGCAGACTTTTGTGTTTGTCTGCGCCTTTGCATTAGTTTTACTATTCTGTTTTTTATTTATCTTATACGTAGAATAACATCTTTTCGTATGTAGGATAAGGTAAGATGTCTTCGGGGATAAGGCCTTCCGCTTCATCCGCAACAGCTCTTAATTTTTCCATATCCGTAACGATTGTATCGTGGTAGAAAGAAGCCTGCTTTAATGAATCTTCTATCTTTTCTGCCTTTAATACATCTGCTTTAAGCTTATCATTAAGCTTAGATACCGATTCATAGTAGCCTGAAAGTTCTTTTGAAAGCTTTTCTTCGGCAACTGTTGATAAGCTGTCTGAGAATTCTTTCTTGTTTAAAGCTGAAACCACAATATCGTCTGTGTAGTTCATAAGAGCGGGTAAGAACTGCTTGTGTACCATATCCTGCATTGTAAGCGCTTCGATGTGAAGTGTCTTACAATAGTTTTCAAGCATTACTTCGTAGCGGGCTCTTAACTCTGTTTCTGAGTAAATACCGTGACTCATGAATAAATCCATGTTCTTCTTTTCTAAGAGTCTCGGAATAGCTTCGGGAGTGCTTCTTAAGTTGTAAAGTCCTCTCTTCTTAGCTTCTTCAACCCATTCATCGGTATATCCGTTTCCGTTAAAGAGCACTCTCTTATGCTGCTTTAATGCCTTCTTTAAAAGTGCATGTACGGCTTCTTCAATCTTATCCTTCTTGACTCCTTCAAGTTCTTTTGCAAACTTTGAAAGTTCTTCAGCAACTGCTGTATTAAGAACAACGTTTGGACCGGCAACCGAGAAGGATGATCCAAGAGATCTAAACTCAAACTTGTTTCCCGTAAATGCAAAAGGTGATGTACGGTTTCTGTCTGTTGTATCTTTAAAGAAATGAGGTAATACGGCAGCGCCTGTCTCAAGTCTTTCTTTACCCTTTTTATCAAAAAGCTTATCGTGTTCGATTGCATCAAGCACTGCTGCAAGTTCATCTCCAAGGAAGATAGAAATGATTGCGGGAGGTGCTTCGTTGGCGCCGAGTCTATGGTCGTTACCGGCACTTGCAACGGATAATCTTAAAAGGTCTGCATAATCATCAACGGCACTTATTACAGCAAGCAAGAAAACAAGGAACTGAAGGTTTTCTGCAGGTGTCTTGCCGGGATCTAAGAGGTTGTCTCCTCCGTTAATTCCGATTGACCAGTTGTTGTGCTTACCTGAACCGTTAACTCCTGCGAAGGGCTTTTCATGAAGGAGGCACACATAACCGTGTTTCTTTGCAACCTTCTTCATAACTTCCATCGTAAGCTGGTTTCTGTCAACTGCTACGTTTGCTGTATCAAATACAGGTGCAAGTTCGTGCTGACAAGGAGCAACTTCGTTGTGCTTTGTTTTTACGGGAATTCCAAGCTTCCATAATTCTTCGTCAAGCTCGTGCATAAACTCTGAAACGCGAGGCTTTAATGCTCCGAAGTAATGATCGTCCATTTCCTGACCCTTGGGAGGCATTGCTCCAAGAAGTGTTCTTCCTGTAAAGATTAAGTCTTTTCTTAACTTGTAATCTTCTTCGTCGATAAGGAAGTATTCCTGTTCGGGACCTACCGTTGTACTAACGCCCGTAACATCGTCTCTTCCAAGAAGCTTTAATACTTTAACCGCTTCCTTGCTCAATGCTTCCATTGAACGAAGGAGAGGTGTCTTTTTATCAAGTGCTTCCCCTGAGTATGAGCAAAATGCTGTGGGAATGCAAAGTGTCTTGTCTTTTATAAATGCAGGAGATGTGGGATCCCAGTTTGTATATCCTCTCGCTTCAAATGTAGCTCTTATACCGCCTGAAGGAAAGCTTGAGGCATCGGGCTCACCCTTTACAAGTTCTTTTCCCGAAAACTCCATTGTGATATCTCCGCAAGCACCCGGAGCAATGAAGCTATCGTGCTTTTCAGCGGTATATCCTGTAAGAGGCTGGAACCAATGTGTGAAATGGGTAGCTCCGTTTTCGATTGCCCATTCTTTCATGGCAACTGCAACGGCATTTGCTACGTCAAGTTCCAAGTGCGTATTATTGTCGATTGTCTTCCTTAAAGCTTTGTAAATGTCTTTGGGAAGTTTGTCGCGCATTACCTTGTCATTGAATACCAAACTTCCATAGATTTCAGGAATCTTTTTTTCCATGTCCTTTTCTCCCTTTCAAAAATTTGTAAAAAAAGAAGGCGCCTTAGGAATCTATCCTAAAGCGCCTTTGCTTTATGTGCATTACAATATACTTAAGTTTTTTGTTTGTCAACACCCTTTTTAAAATTTTTTTGTGGGGTAATTTCCGTCAAAGCATGCCTTGCAAATGGGGAGATTGTCTACCATCTCGCTAAAATCCTCAACTTTTGCGTAGTACAAAGAATCCGCTCCGATACGTTTTCTTATTTCCTCGGTGCCGTTATTTGAGGCTATAAGTTCTTTGTTACTCGGTACATCCGTTCCGTAGTAGCAAGGGTGTAAAAAAGGCGGGGAACTGATGCGAACGTGCACTTCTTTTGCTCCCTTTTCTTTTAAAAGCTTAATTAAATTTGCCATTGTTGTGCCGCGAACAATCGAGTCATCGATTATAACGATTCTTTTTCCCTTAACGGCCGCTTCAATGACGTTTAGCTTAAGATGCACCGCTGCTTTTCTCTCTTTATCCGTAGGCTTAATAAAGGTCCTTCCAAGATAACTGTTTTTATGAAAAGCAAGTTCAAAGGGAATGCCTGAAAATGCGGAATATCCCTCTGCCGCCGCAAGCCCTGAATCGGGAACTCCCGTTACAATATCAGCATCAACCGGGTAATTCTTTGCAAGCATCTGCCCTGCTTTATGGCGGGCTTCATAGACTGAGCGCCCGTCTATTACAGAGTCTAAGCGTGCAAAGTAAATGTATTCAAAAATGCAGTGAGCCCTCTTTCCTCCGCAAAGCTTAGTGTTTGAAGAAATGCCGTCTTTTGAAACGGTGATGATTTCACCGGGCTTTACATCCCTCACAAATTCGGCATCCACAGAAGATAACGCACAGGACTCGGAGGCAATTATAATGTCATCCCCTCTTTTTCCTATGCACATAGGCTTAAGCCCTAAAGGATCTCGCATTGCAACAAGTTTTCTTGGGCTCATTATAATAATCGCATAGCTTCCCACTATTTTAGCGGCAACCCTTTCAACGGCCTCTTCCACAGTCTTTGTGTGGGAGCGTTCTTTTGCCACAAGAAGGGCCAAAACTTCCGTATCCGTATCGCTTCTAAGCACGCAACCATCGTCAAAAAGTTCTTGTCTTAACTCGTCTGTGTTAACAAGGTTTCCGTTATGAACGGTGGCAAGGGTGCCCTTAGAATAGTTAAACACAACGGGCTGAGCATTTTCAATTTTGCTCCCTCCGGTAGTTGAATATCGGACGTGCCCCACTCCGATATTTCCCTTAAGTTCTGCTAACTTTTCTTCTCTGAAAACTTCGCTTACAAGCCCCATGTCCTTGTAAAATCCGATGTTTCCTTTTTCTCCGTCTGTATCGCATACAGCCATTCCCGCAGACTCCTGGCCTCTATGCTGTAAAGCGGTAAGTCCGTAGAAAATGTCGTAAGAAACATTTCCGCTCTTTGTAAATATGCCAAAGACTCCGCATTTTTCTTTGAGTTTATCCATATTCACTCCTTAATCAAAGATTTCTGAAACAGACAAATCCTGCTCCTTTAACACATCAAGCACCACTCTTAATGTATCAAGGGATGTGAAAAGTGTCACGTTATTTTGTGTGGCGCACTGTCTTATAAGCACACCGTCTTCGTAGTGAACGCCCGATAGGATGGCCCTTGTATTGATAACATAGCTCACATCGCCGCTTGCTATGGCATCTAAGATTTCGTTGCTTCCTTCGCTTATTTTCTTCCTAATTTTGTTTTTAATTCCGTAGTCTGCCAAGTATTTTCCCGTTAAGGACGTGGCCTCAATGTTAAAGCCAAGGTCATAAAACCCTTTAATTATAGGCATCGCTTCAACCTTGTCTTCATCCGCCAAAGAAACAATCATGGTGCCGTGATTCTTTAATTTAAGCCCCGATGCAACTAAGGCTTTATACATGGCCCTGTGAAGCTTTTTATCATACCCTATGGCTTCTCCCGTTGACTTCATTTCAGGAGAAAGGTAAGAATCCATGCCGTTTAGCTTTAAAAACGAAAATGCGGGCACTTTGACATAGTACCTGTCATGGCGGCTTGTTTCTTTAAACACATTTTGATTTTTCAAGCTAACACCAAGCATTACCTTAGTGGCAATGTCTGCAAGGCGCACTCCCGTTGCCTTTGAAATAAAGGGAACGGTTCTTGAAGAGCGGGGATTTACCTCGATTACATACACATCATCATTTTTATCAACGATAAACTGGATGTTGAAAAGCCCCTTGATTCCGATGCCAAGGCCAAGCCGCTTTGTGTAGTCAAGGATGGTTTCTTTAACCTTTTCTGACACTGTAAAGGGTGGATAAACGCTTATGGAGTCGCCTGAATGGACACCGGTTCTCTCAACAAGTTCCATGATTCCAGGCACAAACACATCCCTTCCGTCACAAATAGCGTCTGTCTCAAGTTCCTTACCCATAATGTATTTATCTACAAGCACAGGGCGGTCTTTGTCTACTTCCGCAGCGCTTTGTAAGTACCGAATCATTTCAGAAGGCTTTGAGACTATCTGCATAGCGCGGCCCCCAAGCACAAATGAAGGGCGCACTAACACAGGATACCCAATCTTTTCTGCAATCTCTAAACCTTCATCGATTGTTGTCGCAACGTATCCTTCGGGCTTTGGAATGTTAAGTTCTTCCAAAAGCTTTTCAAATAAGTCTCTGTCCTCTGCCTTATCGATTGCATCAACATCCGTGCCGATGATTTTTACGCCTCTTTCATGCAAGGGATTTGCAAGGTTAATGGCAGTCTGTCCGCCCAAAGAAACTATTACGCCATCAGGCTTTTCCATTTCGATAATGTCCATTACGTCTTCGACGCATAAAGGCTCAAAGTATAGCTTATCTGCTGTAGTGTAGTCGGTTGATACGGTTTCCGGGTTATTGTTTATGATAATTGCTTCAAACCCTTCGCTTTTAATCGTCTTTATGGCATGAACCGTTGAATAGTCAAACTCAACGCCCTGGCCGATTCTTATAGGGCCGGATCCAAGCACTATGACCTTTTTATTGTCAGTTACAATCGATTCGTTTTCTTCTTCGTAGGTTGAATAAAAGTATGGAATGTAACTCTTAAACTCAGATGCGCAAGAGTCAATCATCTTATAAACGGGCTTAATGTGATTATCTCTTCTAAAGTCTTCGAGGGCGCGTAAATCCATGTTCCAAAGACGGGCAATTTCAGTGTCGGGAAAGCCCATTTGCTTTGATAGTTTTAGTTTACATAAGTCTCCGGGACTAGACTTTAAGTCTTCCTCCATATCCACAATCTTTTTAAACTTTTCAACAAAGAATTTATCGATTCCCGTATTTTTGCAAATTGTAGCGATACTACCGCCCTTACGTAAAATTTCAGCAACCGCATAAAGGCGGGTGTCTGTTCCGACCTTAATAAACTCATATAATTCATCAAGGTTTTTATCTATTAGGCCCTTATCTCTTAAATAGTCATGGCCTGTTTCAAGGGAGCGAACCGCCTTTAAAAAGCTTTCTTCAAAGGTACGGCCTACGCTCATTACTTCTCCCGTTGCCTTCATTTGGGTACCAAGTGTCGGGTTAGCATCCCTGAATTTATCAAAGGGGAAGCGGGCAAGCTTACTTACCACATAGTCTAAAGCAGGCTCAAAGCAGGCGGGCGTGTTCTTAAGCCTTATTTCTTCTAAGGTTAAGCCAACCGCAATTTTAGCTGAGACCCAGGCAATGGGATATCCGCTTGCCTTAGATGCCAAAGCCGAAGAACGGGATACTCTTGGGTTTACTTCGATTAAGTAATAGTCCTTTGAATCGGGAGATAAGGCAAACTGTACGTTACAGCCCCCTTCGATTTTTAAGTGGCGAATTATCTTTAAAGCAGAGTCTCTGAGCATATGATACTCATTGTTTGTAAGAGTCATGGAAGGGCACACAACCGCAGAATCTCCCGTATGAATTCCCACAGGGTCTATGTTTTCCATGTTACAGATTACAATGGCTGTATCATTTGAATCTCTAATTACTTCGTATTCGATTTCTTTATATCCTTTGACGCTTTTTTCTATCAAAGCTTCGCTTACGGGGGACAAAGAAAGGGCATTTTTTAAAATAGCTTTGTATTCTTTTTCATTTTCCGCAAAGCCTCCGCCTGTACCGCCTAAAGTAAATCCGGGGCGCACCACAAGTGGAAAGCCTATTTCCTTTGCGGCCTCTATTCCTTCTTCAATTGTCTTTACAACCAAAGACTTTAAAACAGGCTCCCCTATTTCTTCGCACATGTTTTTAAAGAGTTCTCTGTCTTCCGCAAGGGCGATGCTTTCTTTCTTTGTGCCAAGAAGGGTGCAGCGACACTGCTTTAAAACCCCATCTTCTTCAAGCTGCATGGCAAGGTTTAGGCCTGTCTGTCCTCCAAGGCCCGCTAAAACTGCGTCGGGACGCTCCACTCTTATTATCTTAGCCAAATATTCTAAGGTCAAAGGCTCCATGTAGACTTTGTCCGCAACCGTATTATCGGTCATTATTGTGGCGGGGTTTGAGTTACAAAGCACCACTTCGTACCCCTCTTCTTTTAAGGCAAGGCAACCTTGAGTGCCTGCGTAGTCAAACTCAGCGGCCTGTCCTATAACAATGGGACCTGAGCCTATAACCAAAATTTTCTTTATATCAGTTCGCTTAGGCATTTGTCTTTGCCTCCTTTAAAAGAGCTATAAATTTATCAAAAAGATATCTTCCGTCAGTTGGGCCCGGAGCGCTTTCGGGGTGATATTGAACACTAAAAACCTTGTCTTTCTTACACTCCACTCCCTCAACCGTTCCATCAAGTAAGTTAATATGCGTAACTTCAAGCCCAGTTTTCTTAAGGCTTTCCGGATCCACTGCATAAGAATGGTTTTGAGAGGTTATTTCAACAAGGCCTGTCTGTAAGTTTTTAACAGGGTGATTGGCCCCTCTGTGACCAAATTTTAGCTTATAAGTCTTTGCGCCGTAGGCCAAAGAAACTATCTGGTGTCCTAAGCAAATACCGAATATAGGCAGCTTACCCCTTAACTCTTTTACAGTTTTTATGGCATTAACGGCGTTTTCAGGGTCTCCCGGGCCGTTTGAAATAAAGAGTCCGTCGGGCTTATAGCTTAATATTTCTTTAGCCTCCGTATTTTCAGGCACAACCGTTACTGAGACAGAAAGGTCATTTAAGCAGTTTACGATGTTCATTTTCATGCCGCAGTCTATTGCAACAATCCTGAATTTTTCTTCCTTTGCAGGGAAAATCTCTCGCTCCTTCCTTGTAGCCCTTTTAACCTGGTCAGTTTTATATTCAAAATTTGAAATAAGCCTCAAGCACTCATCATTCGGAGTATCAACATCCGTAATAAGTGCCTTGAGGCTTCCTTTTTCACGTATAATTCTTGTAAGACGCCTTGTGTCAACGCCACTGATGCCTGCTATATCGAAACGCTTCATGGTGCTTTCAAGGGTTTCAACCAAGGCATGGTTTGAAGGAGTATCACAGTAATCCTTCACTATAAAAGCATCAAGCCCCGGATGGCGGGACTCAAAATCGGAATCATTGATTCCGTAATTGCCGATAAGAGGAAATGTCATCACCACTGCCTGGTCGGTATAGGAAAGATCCGATAGAATCTCCTGATAACCCACCATTGAAGTGTTGAATACGATTTCTGAAAGCTTATCTGAATTCGATCCGAAAGAATCTCCTTCAAAAACACTTCCGTCCTCTAATACCAGCTTTCTTTTTTTGCGACCGTTCATATCATTCTCCCTTGTATATCTTAAAGCTTGCTTATTCTATCAAGCGCTTTTTCAGTGTTTTCTTTGCTTGCAAAAGCGGTAAGTCTAAAGAAACCTGCTCCGCACTTCCCAAATCCCTCTCCCGGTGTACCCACAACCTGCGCCTTTGTTAAGAGAAGATCAAAGAAATCCCATCCTGACATTTTATCAGGGGTTTTAAGCCAGATGTAGGGCGCGTTCTTTCCGCCATAAACTTCATAGCCCATTTTTAATAAGCCTTCGTATATGGCCTTTGCATTTTCCATATATTCACTTACCTGTCTTTTTGTCTCTTTAATTCCTTCCAAAGAATACACGGCTTCCCCGGCTCTTTGCACAATGTATGGCGCTCCGTTATACTTTGTGGAGTGCCTTCTTAGCCATAATGAGTTTAAAGAAACCCCATCGCATTTAAGTTCTTTTGGCACCACGCTGTATCCAAGTCTTAAGCCTGTAAAGCCTGCATTTTTGGAAAATGAATGAAGTTCGATTGCAACTCGTTTTGCCCCTTCACATTCATATATTGAGTGGGGAATTGTTACATCCGTTATGTAGGCTTCATAGGCGGCATCATAGATAATGACCGCATCATTCTTTATGGCGTAATCCACAAACTTTTGAAGTTTATCTATAGTTATCACCATTCCGGTAGGGTTGTTTGGAAAGCAAAGGTATATTATGTCAACCTTTTCTCCTGGGATTTCAGGCACAAATCCGTTTTCTTTAAGGCAAGGCAAATAAACAAGCTTTCTTCCCGCCATAATGTTTGTGTCCGCATATACGGGGTAAACGGGATCCGGCACAGCCACTACGTTATCCTTATCAAAAATTTCCTGAATGTTTCCGCAGTCACTCTTAGCGCCGTCTGAAACAAATATTTCGTCTATATCAAGGTCTATACCCCGCTTTTTATAATCGTTTTCTATGATTTTGCTTCTTAAAAACTCATATCCTCTGTCGGGAGCATATCCTTTAAAGGTTTTGGCATCTGCCATGTCGGCTACCGCCAAATTAAGGGCATCGATAACAGGCTTTGATAAAGGCTTTGTGACATCACCGATTCCAAGGCTTATGATATCCGCATCAAAATGCTCTTCTTTATGTTTTCTTACCCTGGCGGCAATATCCGCAAAAAGGTAGCTTTCCTGTAAATTAAGGTAATCTTTGTTTATTTTCATGTTTATACCTCTTGGTTTACATAATGTAGTACATTAATTCTTCTTTGTGTCAAAACTTCCCGTAAAAACTGTTCTTGCGGGGCCTGTCATATAGACGTGATTGTCTTCGCTGCTCCAATAAATCTTTAAATTTCCACCGAGTAAATGTACCGTTACTTTTCTTTCAGTCCTCTCATTTAAAACGCAGGCTACCACTGTGGCGCAGCACCCGGTACCGCAGGCAAGAGTCTCACCGGCACCTCTCTCCCACACCCTCATTTCCACATTTTCTTTATCAAGCACTTTAACAAACTCAGTGTTTACGCGCTTTGGAAACATCTTATGGTTTTCAAATGAGGGTCCTAACTTCTCAATGGGAAGAGCCTTTAAATCTTCCCAACTTCTCGTCATTGTATCTGTAAAAATTACCGCGTGGGGATTTCCCATGGATACGCATGTGGCTTTGGCACTTAATAAATCAATTGAAATTGGCACCTGCTTAGCTATTTCTTCATTGTTTAATGAAACCGGAATGAGTGAAGGCGTAAGTATGGGCTCACCCATATCAACGGTAATAAGATTTGCCTTATGGTCTTCTTCCTCTTCAATGAAAATTTTTTTAATTGAACCCATGCTTTCAATGGTAAAGTGCTTTTTATCCGTGTAGCCTTTATCATATACAAGCTTTGCCACACATCTTATGCCGTTTCCGCACATTTCACTTCTTGAACCGTCGGAATTATACATTTCCATTTCAAAGTCGGCAATTTCTGACTTATTTACAAAAATAAGTCCATCGGAACCAACTCCGAAATGCCTGTCGCTAATGCAAACCGCCAGATCCGATTTATAAGGATATTTAAAATCCTCTTTAACGCAGTCAATGTACACATAGTCATTGCCGCAGCCTTCCATTTTTATAAAATCTACCTTCATCGTCCTTCTCTCTTCAAAAAATTGCAAATCATATCGTGAAAAAAAAAGGCACTTCGGACCATAGTCCGAAGCGCCTTTGCTTCTTGTTAAGTACAATATACCTTGATAATTTGTTTGTCAATACTTATAAAAACATATGTCTTGGGGGCTAATCTATTCTAGAAAAAGTCCATGCCCTTTCCTTCTTCAAGCTTCTTTCTGTATTTGTCGGGCTCATTCATAAACTCAGCCATAAACATAAAGGAATCCAAAATTATGGGTTCTTTTGACTCCTCAAGCCCGTTCTTTCCTTTATCCATCATAAGCTTATACTTTGTGAGAATATAAACATATATATCGGTAAGGGAATAGCCTTCGAAAGTAAAGGTATCTCTTAAATCCTTATTCTTAATGTAATACTCGTATTCTTCGTAAAGAGCAGGCTTTTGCAAAAACTCATTCCAAAGCTTGTCGCAAAAATCCGCAGGCTTTAAGCAAAGGGCGCATAAAGCTTTAAAACTGTCATATGCTCTTAACATTCTTACATCAAGTAAAATTTTTGCCATAAAGCAATGGTACTCCGTAATGGATGTAAAATCAACTTGTTTCTTTATACAAATCCTGCGAATCAGGCTCTTTAATAGAATCTTAAAGTTTTTCCATTAAAAATCTGCAAAAAAGGGGGCTATACTCAACCCATCATAAAAATACAAACGAGGAGGGTATGATTATGAAAAGAAAATTGTTGGTTTTGGGAGCAGTATTAACATTGGTTTTTATGTGTGCCTGCACAAAAGAAAGCGCTTCATCGGTTGATGCAGGCTTAAAGCAGGAACCCATTGAAAGCGTTGATAATAAAACTGAAGCTACAAACTTAAGCGGTGAGGCAGAAACTGAAAACACAGAAGAAACCACCGACTACATGGCACTTTACGAAGGTTTCCTTTCAGGGGATATCAAAGTTACCTTTGATGATGGTGCAGATCACGGAAGCTACTTTGAATTAAAGAATCTCTTTACATCGGGAACAGAGTACTCACTTGATGAAATCAAGGACACTTTACTTAAAAGTGTTGAAGCAAACTGGGGCGGTGTTAAAGCTACCATTCAGGATGTAACAAACGACTACATCGATTGCGGCATGGATTCTTCTCAGGAACTTTTGGTTCACATTAATGTCGTTTTGGGTGAAACAGAACAGTTTAACATTCACATGGTAATTAAGGAAGTTGAAGGTACTTTGCACGTTACTTATAACTGCGAATCTTATACACGTTCAAGCACAGAAATTCTTCCCACAGGTTTTGTGAAGAATGCCGGTTCTTCAGGCGCTGCAAGCGGTGTAAGCGAACTTGGATACTTAAACGCTGATGCCAAATACACTCAGTGGTACAATCTCGCATTTGATATGGGAGTTGTAAGTTCAGACTACTATCTTCCTGTTGAAGATGATGCCGTTGTATTGGACCTTTCAAGCATTGAAAACATTGAAAACCTCTGCATCGAATCTTACTACTTTGTTAACGGTGATAAGAAAGAATACTTCTACACCTACTATTACTTTGATAAAGACTTTGCTCCTATAGCCGATGACTCGATTTATGACAGCGAAAATCCTATAAGAAAGATTTTTGCGGATAAAAACCTATCTGTTTATCCTAAGAGCCAGATTCAAAACGTTTTGGACAAGCGTCAGTCGGAAATCGGATTATCTGATTTAGTGCTTCAAAAGTAAATTATGCAAAAAGAAACCGTTGGATTAATTCCAACGGTTTTTTTATTAAATCAAGAAATATGAATTTCCCAAAGCGCCGCTACAATCCTTCATAGCGCCTTCCGCTCTTTTAACCATTCCCTCGTAGTCTTTAAACTTGTTGCTTCTAACCGCACCTATTCTTACAAAGAACTTAGTGTTATCGTCTTTGTTTATTTCTGCTGCCTCAATGAGGTTAAAGAGTCTTCTTATAATGTTGTTGCAGACTTCGTTTTCGGATACCCCGGATACAAAGACCGCAAATCTGTCATCCTTTATGTGAATTAGAATGTCGTTTCCTCTGAAGGTCTGGCGCATAGAGCTCGTGATGCTTTGAATTACTTGCTCTCCCGCCTTTTCTCCTTTTTCTTCCACATACTTAGGGAATCTGTCTACGCTAAGAAGCATAAACATACCGTCGATTTGATCCTTAAGTTTTCTTTCTATATGAGTGATACCGCTTTGCTCATCCAAAAGGCCCGTGGACTCATCGATAAAGGTCTGCATGTTCTTCTGCTTTTCCTCTATCTTTCTTTCCGTAATATCGGAAGCAGAAAGCATAAGCACTTCAGAGTTATTGGATAAAGTAACGCACTTACCCAAAACATATACGTAAATATCTCTTCCGTCTTTATGAGTAAACATTACTTCCTTTGAGCAGGAACCGGTCTTTACAACGGTATCAATAATATCTCTTAAAACCGCAGTATTGTATTCGCCCACTTCTTCAAAGATTTCTCTTACGTCGCCTTCTAAAAGAATATCGCCTTCCACTCCCAAAAGCTTATGGGCCGCTTCATTTATAAGCACTATATCCCAGGTCTTAATATCAAGAGCCACAAATGCTGTGCTTTGAGCCTTTAATAGTTCAGAAAAGATTTCGTTCTTTCCCGCTATGTTTTTTCCAAGGCTTGTAATAAGGCGCGCCACATTTCCATAGTCATCGTCACGCTTTAAAATCTTTTTAAAGACTTCTTCCTCCTCAAAGTCAAAGGAATTGACTTTTATCTTATCTATGGAATCGCCTATTACGGATAGTGGCTTTAAGCCTCTGTTTAAGCCCCAAACCGTAAGCATCACAATCACAAATACAGCTCCCACAAAGATAAGCATCATGGATATTAAAATCCTTGTGGTGGTGGCGTAGTTATCTTCCATGGATGTTGAAACCACAAACAGCCAGTCCACACCTTTAATGTAACTGTAAACATCTATGTATCTCATGCCTGCTTCATTGTAGGTTCTGTAGGGCTCTCCGTTTCCGATTCTTTGCTCCATCAAAACCTTTTTAAGCCAGTCATCAACAATCTCACTTCCGGGAATATCACCCTTATCGGAGAAAATATAAGAAGAAATATTTGCATCTATAAGCACATATTTTACGCCGCTTACTCCGTTACTTGCCTGTTTTTCAAGCTCTTCTTGAAGCTTATCAAGGAAAATCGAACCGCCCACGATTCCCACAACATTTCCCTTGTTATCCTGCATGGCTTTCAAAACAACCATGACCTTTCCGTGCTCGCCGGAGGCCTTTCCGATTCCGTAACAGAATGGCTCAAAATGGTCTTTCATTCTGTCTTTTATCATTTGCCTTGCGCTTCCGGTTCTTACGTATTCGCCAATCAGCTTTTCATTTGAAGCCACAAATATCTTGGTTTCTTCCCAATCAGCCACAAAGAAACCATCCAGCGATTCCACATCTTTTGAAAACCTGGCGGTATATTCCTTTGCATCTCTTACGGCTTCTTTGTCATCAGGATTTAGGACCGCATTAAGTATTACAGGGTCCTTGGCATAGGCCTGCACCAGGTTAATATAGTTATCTATATATAGTTCCACTATCTGCGATCTGTCTTTGGCAATAACCTGAAGTTCTTCAATATCGTGGCTTTCCAAGGTGGCACTTACCTTATTTGAAATAAAGAAAAATACCACACCCTGAATCAGAATTTCACACAGGACAACTGCCAAAACAACTCGCGATATTATCTTTTGATTTCGCATCGTTCCTCCAAAAGCATAAACTTATAACTTATCTTATCAGTAAAATGTGAGCAGATTATTAGCAAAAATGGGGGTATCTGCCTAATTTTTGTGTTGACAGGTTCTTTTATCTTTAATATAGTGAAAAGCAAAAAAGATTTGAAAGGGAAAATGGTTATGGGTAATAAATCAAATTCCAAATTCAAAGAGTTTCTTTTAAAGAAAAACATTATTTTTTCCGCAAAAAGATACTTTATCGACGCCATGAGTGCTATGGCAAACGGCTTATTTGCATCACTCCTCGTTGGCACAATTCTTTCAACACTTGGTACACAATTTAACATCCAGATTCTTGCAGACATCGGAAATTTTGCAAAAGGTGTGGCAGGCCCCGCTATGGCAGCTTCCATCGCTTACGCTTTAAGCTCTCCTCCCCTTGTGCTTTTTTCAATGCTTGCGGTAGGCGCTATGGCAAACTCCCTTGGAGGCGCAGGAGGCCCCTTGGCAGTTTTCTTTGCGGCAATCCTTGCTTCAGAGATTGGTAAGTTAGTGTCAAAAGAAACCAAAGTCGACATTCTTGTAACACCTTTAGTTACAATCGGTATCGGCGCTTTATTTTCTTTTACCTGTGCTCCCGCAATCGGTACCGCGGCAAGTTCTTTCGGAAAATTAATTATGTGGGCAACTGAACTTCATCCTTTCTTTATGGGAATCCTGGTTTCTGTAATCGTAGGCATGGTACTCACTCTTCCCATAAGCTCCGCAGCAATTTGCGCAGCACTTGGCTTAACAGGCTTAGCAGGAGGAGCTGCCGTTGCAGGATGTTCTGCTCAGATGATTGGATTTGCAATTATGAGCTATAAAGAAAATAAAGCAAGCGGCCTTGTGTCACAGGGACTTGGCACCAGCATGCTTCAAATGGGAAATATCGTAAAGAATCCCTTAATCTGGATCCCCCCGACACTTGCGGCAGCAATTACAGGCCCCATTTCAACCTGCATTTTCAAAATGCAAATGAACGGAGAAGCAATCGCATCCGGTATGGGAACCTGCGGATTTGTGGGTCAGATTGGAGTTTACTCAGGATGGGTAAAGGATATTGCATCGGGCGCAAAAGCTTCTGTCACAACCTTTGATATAGTGGGTCTAATCCTTATTTGCTTTATCTTACCCGCTGTTCTTTCAACTGTTTTCTGCCTCATCATGAAAAAGATGGGCCTTATAAAAGAAAACGATTTAAAGCTTCAGGATATATAAATTTAAAGGCTTTGCGATTATTCGCAAAGCCTTTTTCTTATACTTCAATACCTTCAACCAAATCAATTATTTCACTGTAAGAATCTTTTGCTTCCTCCAGGTAGTCATCCAATAGAACGATTTTATCTTTGTTTCTAAGTTCTTCACAAAGTTCATCAACACTTTCAAACAGTTTGGTAAACCCTAGATTAAGACATAGCCCTTTAAGTGAATGCATATGCCTGAAAGCTTCTTTACAATCTCCCGCATCAACACTTTTGTAAAACTGCCCCAGCATGTCACTGTCTCTAAATTTCTTTAAATATTTAACTATAAGTTCTTCGCTTCCGATTCTTTCAAACACACCCTCATAGTCACCGCCAATCTCTTCATAAAAGCTTTTTAAGTCCATAGTCATCCCTTCTTGCCGATATTACCCCTTTACACAAAAATCATTCTATTCCTCATATATTAACGAGAAAGTTACCGAGTGGGCCGTGGTGTATAACTTCCCCGAACAACTCTTTGCAACGTCGGTACACGGCGAAGTTTTTTTGAGCCGATGTATCCGCTACGTTGCAACGAGAGTGAGAACGTTTGTGAGGGAAAGTATATACACCACGGCCCCCGGAAAGTGGCAAAAAAATCCCCCAAGATTAAATCTTGGGGGATTTTGATTACTTGTTAAGTTCCATAATGGTGTGAGCGTTTTCGCCCATGTAGGTTTCGGGGAGTTCACCGTTCCAGTTGGTTACGTAGTAGTAATCCACAAGTTCGGGATACTGAGAAAGCATTGCACCTAAGTTACTCATGATGGCTGCATCTTTCTGGCCCTGGTATTCGGCTGCATCTGCACCGATCTTTGCAACTTCGGCATCAGCCTTTGCTGCGATGATCTGTGCCTGAGCATCTGCGTCTGCAGCGATTGTAACCTTTTCTGCATTTGCTTTTGCTTCGATAATTGCCTGTTCCTGCTCGGTCTGTGCTCTTAACTTGTTCTGTTCAGCTACCTGCTTTGCTTCAACCGCATCTGTGAAGGAATCGGTGAAGTCGATGTCTTCGATTGAAGTGCTTACAAGCTGTACGTTGTACTGTTCAAGTGATTTTGAAAGAATTTCTTCGATTTCGCTTGAAAGAATTCCTCTTGAAGCGATAAGGGTTTCTGCATTGTATTTGGCAAAAACGCCTTTAACTGCTTCCAAAATCTTAGGCTGTACTACCTTTTCAAAGTAGTCAACACCGATTGTCTTATAAATCTTTTGTGCGTTTGATTTATCAATCTGATAGTTAACTGTATAAGTTAATGTAACTTCCTGAATATCGCTTGAGAAGCAATTAAGTGATAAAGAAGACTTCTGTGTACGGTTGTCCATCTTTATTACTTCCTTCCAGGGAGCTACAAAATTGATACCTGCTTCATAGGTTATGTCTTCAACTCTACCAAATGTTGTAACTACTCCGGTGTGTCCTGTAGGAACCACTCTTACGAAACTTCCGATACCGAATACGACTGTTAAAATTATCGCTACGGTAGAAAGTATAGCCATTACTGCCTTTCCGTTTTCTTTCTTCATTTTCATAAAGATGAAAGCAAACACAAGACAAATAATTGCCAAAATCATCATCATCATTTATTTTATTCTCCTTTTAAAATGTGATATTTAATTTACGTAAGTAACTATACAGTATTTATGGGCAAAAGAAAACAAAATAAAGTGAAAAATATGCCTTTATAATTTGCCATACCAAAAAATTATTGTATAATCAATTTAGCGATTATTAATAGGTTTATGAGGTGTACAGATGGGAAAAAGGTCCATAAAAGAAAACAAGAACATTTACCAGTTAAGCCGTGAAGCTGCAGGTCTTACACGTGATAAGGCCGAGGAGCTTATGGAGTATGTTTCAGCAGAAAGAATCGAGAAGATTGAAAGTGAGAAATCCCTTCCTCATCCCGATGAAGTGTTAAAGATGGCCGAAGCCTACAAAGCTCCCACTCTTTGTAACTATTTCTGCACTCACGAATGCCCCATCGGCGAAAAGTATGTGGATGAAGTTACAATGAAGGATCTTTCTCAGATTACACTTGAGACTTTGGCTGCTTTAAACACCCTTGAAAAGGCTAAGACCCGTTTTATCGAGATTACGGTTGACGGAGAAATCTCAGATGATGAGCTTTCAGACTTTTTAAAAATTCAGAAGGAGCTTAACAAAATTTCCACAACCGTTGATTCCTTAAGGCTTTGGGTAGACCAGACCGTTTCCGAAGGAAAGATTAATAAAGAACTTTTAAAACAGATAGAAAATGCAAACTAATACTTTATCAAAAGAAGAAATAAAAAGCCTTCTGCCCTTTGACTTAGATGTGATTGTCTATGATGAAATCGATTCCACAAACACCGAGGCAAAAAGGCTTATAACAAATTCAAATTTAAAGAAAGCATGCTTGATTGCAAACCGCCAGACCAATGGCCGCGGGCGCGTGGGACATGCTTTTTTTTCGCCCAAAGAAACAGGGATTTACATGTCTTACGTCTTTACTCCCGATTCTTTAGAAAAGGCATATAAATCAACCGCCAAGGCCTGCGTGTGCGTAAAGCGTGCAATTGATGAGCTATACGGTTTAAACTGTGGTATTAAGTGGGTAAATGACATTTACTTAGACAATAAGAAAATATGCGGAATCTTAACTGAGGCTGTGACGACAGAGGTTAACAAGGGAAGCGTGGTTGTGGGAATCGGCATTAACTTTTTAGAGCATGAGCTTTCGGATGACTTAAAGCCTATAGTAGGGTTTCTTCCTGAAAACAGTAATGTAACAAGAAATATTTTGATAGCAAAGATTATTTCAAATCTTGAAACAGAGCTAAAAAATTTGGATGATGACACTTATATAGAAGAATATAGGGCTGCATCCATACTCATTAATAAAGACATTTCCTATGTTGAAGGTGAAGAAAAGAAATACGGCCACGTAATTGATATAGATAAAGAAGCGGGGCTTGTGATTAAAGAAATTTTAGGAAACACAAAAACACTTCGAAACGGCGAAGTATTTACAATAAGAGTGAATGAATGATAAAAGCGGTAACAAACTCACTGTTTGCTACCGCTTTCTTTACTGCTTAAAATAACAAGGCTAATGTATCAACAACTTCCTTATAAGCTTCCATAAGCTTTTCATGGTTTTCTTTTACGTAGTCGATATGCCCCGCCTTCCCCTCAAGTTCAGAGGACTTGGCCAATTCGGAAAGACCTTCCGCGCCAATTTGCTTTGCAGCGTTTTTAAGTCCGTGAGCTTCTATGATGTAACGCTCAAAATCAGACTTATCCATGAGTTCTTGTAAGAGCGGAATCTTTTCACGTCCTTCCTCCAACGCGGTTTCCAGCACTTCTCTATAGATGTCTTCGTCACCTATACAAAAAACTCCCATGGCTTCTTCGAGATTAAATCCATGTTGCGCCAAATCACTGATCTGCATGTGTGCCTCCTTTTTAGATTGGTGTATCCCCTATAACTCCAACCGGCACTATCTCGCAATTACTTCTTCCCTTTATCTTTTTTGTCTACCGTAACGTCGTATTTATTATCCTTTGAAGAACCCTCTCCGGCTTTTTCCTTCGCGGCTTCTTCTTTTCTATGTTCTCTTAAAGAATCGACTATCTTTTCGATAACCAGCTTCTTTACAAAAACATCGCATCCAAGTGTGCAGACAAAAGAATATATCTGAAGATAATCTTTGTCTGATTCGGGAGCATCACTAAACTTTGTCAATGCTTCCTTATACTGCTTAACTACATCGTCACAGATTCCGGAAAGCTGCTCCTCTTTGTCCTCGAATATGGTACGGTAAATATCTTCGATACCAAATTCAGATTCTGAGTTAAAATATTTCTCCACAATCGGGTCTAAGAGGTCCTTTATGTCATTAATTTGAAGTATACTCTTAAAGTAATAAATCATAATTAAAAGTAAAAGGTGCTCTTTATTATACTTTTTACGAATCGGCGGAGGAATGACATCATTCTTAGCATAGTTGTTAATCATGGTTTTTGTCATTAACTTGTCATCGCTCTTATTACGTGTGCTGGCACGTAAACGATCGTCCATAAAAGTAGTGACCTGATCCATATATAAGTCTATATCAGGTATTTCCTCGGGCTTTATATAGCTCATTCGCTCGAAGCTTGCTATCATGCTGTTTAAAAGATCTTTTGTATCAATAGTCATATTTCATTGCCCTCGACTACTATTATATAGTAACAAAAACTACTACTCAAGAGAAAGTTTAAGTTTCTTTTAACATCTTTACTTTAAAACTTTAGTATGTTAAAATTTACATAAATGACGGATATGACCTTAGGAGGATTGGCATATATGAACAAAAAAATTAAGACCGAGGCAGTTGACCACCTATTTGACGCCATCTTGTGTCTTGAAAATCGTGAAGAGTGTTACAGCTTTTTTGAAGACTTATGCACAGTAAACGAGCTTTTATCTTTATCACAGCGTTTCGAAGTTGCATCAATGTTAAAAGCAGGCAACACCTACATGGAAATAGCTGAAAAAACCGGCGCTTCCACCGCTACAATCAGCAGAGTAAACCGTTCACTTAACTATGGTAACGACGGTTATGAGATGATTTTCTCAAGACTTAAAAAATAAGACAAAAAAAGGCCTTCGGCATTGCCGAAGGCTTTAATTTTTTATTCGTTTTCTTTCTTTTCTTCTGCAGGCTTCTCTTCTTCTTTATTGCCTGTCATTTCACAAGTACCTTCAAAGATTGCATTTTCATCAACAATAAGGCTCTTTGTGTGAATGTTACCAAAGATACGTCCGCTGGCATTTGCCTCTATCTTATTGCTTGCGTACAATTCGCCGTAAGCATCACCGCCGATAAGAATGTTAACGGCTTCAACTTTTCCGTCAACCTTACCGCCGTTACCTACAATCAAAGTGCCTTCAGAAATAATGTTTCCTTTAACAACGCCTTCGATTCTGCAGGTTTCTTTGGTGCGTATTGTACCCTCAAACTCCGTACCTTTACCTATTACACTGTTTACGCGGCTTGCTACATAATCATCTGCTTTCTTGCCCATTTTCCATTCCCTTCTAGCCATCAATGGCTATTACTTGCATAGGATCAACATATTCATCGTTGTATGTGATCTGGTATCCTAAATAAATATTATCGTCACCGCCGACAAAAAGAATTGCGCCCCTTACAACATTGTCTCCTATGTTGACCTTGGGTTCGGAATTGTTTCTGTAGATTGTGATATACCCATTACCGTGATCAATCATGATACACCGGTTAAATAGTTCGTCTTCTTTGATAGCTATAACGCTACCGTCTGCTGTGGCCACAACGTCCGATACAGATGACATTTCAAAAACTGCTATCGGGTTTTCTTCTACGGCCTTTGAGCCTTCCGTTGTGTACCTGTCGCCAACGTCGTAGTTAAAATAACCTGCAGGTTCTTCGGCCTCTTCGTCAAGCACCGAAATATCCACGATGTTAGCAGATCCTGTTAAAGGGAATCCCGAAGGAAGATGGTTCTTTGCGTCCTCTTCTTCTTTTTTCTCTTTTTCCGCAATGGCCATCGCAAGAGTGTTGTTTAAAATCTGATTCTGCGATGTAAGCTCCGCTTTCTTTATTCCCAGTTCGTCTATGATGGAATCCTGTTCGGATATGATATCCTTTAAAACCTTAAGTCTTGAATCCATTTGATTCAGTTCGTAAAACTCAAATGCGGTAAGGCCGATACCGATTAAAACCACTAAGATTGTGGTAAAAAGGGATACCCTAAAGATGTTAAATCTTGACCTATAGTATTTGGTTTTCTTGACTGAATAATCTGACGTAACGGCAATTGTATAATGTTTTTTTATTCGCCTTTTCTTTCTCGCCATATATTCATAAGCCTCAATCTTAGATATTTTAACAAAAAATATTAAATATAGCAAGTTTTGCCCGAATTTATGGTGTTTTTAGCGGTTAAAGAAGAGAATGTCAGAAGAAATTCAGTTGGTTTTCTTTTTTAAAACAATACTTATGTAAACCTTATACGCTCCGTAATACATAAGCACATACACAAGGAGTATAAATAAGCAAAAAAGCACTACGCAAAGCTTCATAAATGCAATATCCGTAAGCATAAAAATCTTCATGATGTCGCTCATCATGCCAAAGCATGCCGCCACGTGGCAAAAGGCCATTATCACGGGCACAAAGAACAATAGTCCGTTTTCCACGAAGATGCTTTTCTTTATTTCCCCATCATACATTCCGATTTTTTGCATAATAAGCACATTCGGAGCATCATCCGTTGCCTCTTCTATCTGCTTATAGTACATGATAAATACCATATACATTATGAAAATAATGCTTATAAAGCTTCCAAGAAATAAGAAAATCGCGTTTCTTGCATACCTTGTGCGAAGCTGGGTGGCGTTACTGTCAAAGTAGTCAACCGATGGAATCTGTACAAGCTTTTCATAAAGGATTGCATCAAAGTTAACCTTATCATCCTTTGAGCCGCTCACATAGTATTCACACCAGTAAGAAATCTCTCTGGTAAGGCCTGTTTCTTTTAACTTTTCATGGACTTCTTTAAGGGTCTCAAAGTCCTTTAACACTATAAAATTATCGTAAGCATATTTTATGTTATCAACGCCCGGATAGACTGAAGTATCGTAGTGATATTTAACATTAAACTTTTCACCGTAAAAGTCTATGGTTTCATAGTCTTTCTCCGGAAGGTCTTTATCTGTCACAAGCAAGACTTCACCATCATTTAAAGAAAAGTTTTCGTCGTTATTTTCATTAAAGTCTGAAAGCACTCTTAATTCCACTACTTCCGGAAGGTCTTTTGCCTCTATCCCTTCATTTGCATACACGCCCTTTTCCACATCAAAAAGAGTCTGAAATCCAAGCAAAACGTTTTCATTGCACTTAATAACTTGAACCCCTGCCTCGCTTGCGGCTTCAAATATTGCTTCTTTAGAAAGGGCTCTGTCCTCAAAGCTTCCGCTTTTTACAATGCCGTCAGGCTTAAAAGCAACGCTTGCCTGCCTTTGAGTACCTAGGTACAAAGAAATCGTGGTGGATGCGCCGATTATCACACATGTAAAAAGGATGTTTATTACAGAAAGTGACATGGCGTTATTCTTTGTTCTTGAAATCAGCTTTGCAATGGTAGAAAAGAAAGCGCTCTTATAATAAACCTTGTCTTTCTTTTTTAAGAACATCTCTATCATCACAACAGCGCCCGAAATCACAAAGAAGCTGCCCACAAAGAAAACCCCTATGGCAAGCATTATGGATTCAATGCTCTCTTTAAAGTCTACCTCGGTATTTATGTAATAATAAGAGCCAAGTATAAGAATGAGCCCGAATATGCCCTTTATTACATCAAAAACAGATAATTTCTTTACGGGAGCGGTTTCATCCTCCTCCTTTAAAAGGGTGATGACTTTATTTTTTCTTATCTTTCTCATATTTGAAAGAAGGATTAAAAAATCTATAACTATAAAGACAAGCAAGGTAATCCATACGGGAGTTAAAGAAAATGCTCCAACATATTCTTTGTTACATTTCATAAGGGTAAATAAACCGTTATAAACAAGCTTTTGAAAAATAAAACCTATTAATAAGCCAAAGAATGAACCTGCAAGGTAAATATATACGGTTTCATAAAACAAAATGCTGTCTATGTTTTTGTATTCTAACCCCCATGCGGCGTAAAGCCCCATTTCACGGTTTCTTCTTTTGGATAAAATCCTGTTTGTGTATAGCTTAAAGAAAAGGGTTATAAGCGCCACAAAAACGCAGCCTAAGGATAGAACCAATATTAAGGTTGCATATCCCGGAGCCGCCTTTAAGCCGGGGTTAAGAGTCATATACGTAAACAAGTAAAAAGCGGTGATTGTAAATACATCCACCACCAGATTTGCTATGTAAAAGTTTCTGTTTTCAATAACGTTTTTAAATGCAATCTTTGCCCAAAATGATTGTTTCATCTTCACCGCCTACTTTCTTACACTGTATAAAAAGTTTGCTATTTCATTTTCAAACTCTTCATCGTTTGCGGTTTCTTTGTCCAATGTGGCCCCGATTACGCCGTCTTTTAAGAAAAGAACCTTCTTTGCCTTTGATGCCGATTTAACACTGTGGGTTACCATTATTATGGTCTGACCAAGGTCGTTAAAGGTTTTAAAAAGGTCCATTAGCTGGTCAGAATTCTTTGAATCAAGGGCGCCTGTGGGTTCATCGGCAAGTAAAAGTTTGGGCCTACAAACAAGGGCTCTTGCAACGGCTGTTCTTTGCTTTTCTCCCCCTGATATTTCATAAGGATATTTGTTTAAAAGTTTGGTGATGCCTGTTTTTTCGGAAAGTTCATTCACTCTTTCATCGATTTCTTTTTTGCTCTTATTTAAAAGCACCATGGGGAATGCGATGTTATCCTTAACCGTAAAGTAGTTAAGCAAATTAAAGTCCTGGAACACAAATCCAAGCTTTTCTCTTCTGAATCTGCAGATTTCCTTATTTCCCATCTTTGAAATATCTGTACCGCCTATGATTACATTTCCCATGGTGGCGGTATCTAAGGATGCAATTATGTTTAAAGTGGTGGTTTTACCCGATCCCGACTCGCCCATAATCGCTATGAAGTCGCCCTCATAAGCATCAAAAGATATTCCCTTTAAAGCTTCATATTGTACCTCCCCCCTCTTGGTTTGGTACGTTTTGTGTAAGTCCTTTAGTTCAAGCATTTTTTCACTCATTTTAAATCTCCCTTAAATCTAACTCGTAGTTTCAAAATGAGCATATGCCAAAAGAAACCCTACTTCCATTTGTTTTCCTTACAGTTTTCTTTTAAAACTTACATTTTTGTAAGAATATAGACATAAAAAACGAGACAGGAATTTCTTCCTGCCTCGCCTTGTAAAAGTAGTAACTCCCCAGAAACTACCTTATTGAGAAATCAAACTCTTCATCGCCGCAATATAGAATTGCTTCGCGTCCGATTTCAACCACATTGTCAACGGTTACTTTAACTGTATAGTGTCCTCTCTCTGTAGGAAGCTTTTCATCTGAAGCAAATCCGTTGTCGCCGGTTATATCAAATTTTAAAAGTGAATAATCGATTAAAATAGGCATATTTGACACAAAACCTGAAAGGTCTAATGTTACGGGCTTTCCGTCATATTCCTTATCTTCAATATCGATTCCTTCTAAGGAAATAACTTCTTTTCCTTCGTATCTGTCTCTGTAACCTCTGTTCCAATCACCTGTAGGGTCTGTTCCCTTTTGTACCATGAAGGTATCGTAGAGAACGCTTTCTTTGGAATCGGGCTTGTATACGTAGGAATCGTAAATAAGTGTGTCTCCGTCAATCTGAACAACGCCGTACATAGGGCTGTTTGTAAGCTGAATTGAGCATCCGTTTCCGTCTATAGGGTTGGTTGCAGGGTAAATTACCTTGTCTATGTTCTTTTCAACCGCATAAGACTTGTTTGCACAATAGTTGATGGTGACATAGTGGGTACCGTTAGGTTCCCAGTTTGTAAGAGGTCTTACCTTACCTTGGAATTCAAAGTCATCCATGATGATTCCCGAAAGCCAGCAAGGTTTGTGACCGTCGTAAAGCTTATTGTCAAAGTCATTTCCGTAGTAGTATGTGCGTGATCTTGTGTAAACATGGTCATGTCCCTGAAGCACAAGGTCTACTTTATACTTTGCAAATAAGGGCGGCAAAATGTCTCTTAACCAGTCAACTTCACCGTCGTTTGTGTGGTTACCGGTTGACATAAGTCCTTTGTGTACCTGTACGATTTTCCACTTTACGTCTTTATACTTTTCAAGCTCTCCCTTTAACCATTCATACTGAGTGGTAAAGTCTGCTTCGTTGTTGGTATCGTTGGTATTTAAGTTAATAAAGGCAACATCTTCACCGTACATAAAGCTGTAGCAGCCGCCTGTCTTTTCATCAAGGGTTCCGTCCTTTACAGGCTTATTGGTTCTTGGATCTATGTCTCCTACCTTAATGTAGTCTGCCCAGTTAATGTCGAATCTGTCAGTAAATGAATAAGGATATTCATCGTGGTTTCCGGCACTTGGCATGATAATTGAGTTAAGAAGTGTTTTCTTTGGCTCATTTAATCCCCAGTTCCACTGAACCATTGTAAGGTTAGAGTGGCTATCGTTTGTTAGGTCGCCTGTGAAGGCTACAAACTTTGAATCGGGAGCTGTGTTATACGCAGCTTCAAGTACCTTAGCCCATCTTGTGTATCCTGACTGGTTACCTTCCTGACAGTCTGTTAAGTGAACGAATGTTAGCTTATCGATGTCTTCCTTTTCTCCTTCAATCTTGAAAGAACCCACATCGCTAAAGCCAAACTTTTCGTTACCTACTCTAAAGAAGTATGTAGCGCCCTTTTCAAGGTTTTCTAAATGAACCTTGAACATATGCCAAGTAACGTTTGAAACGTCTACTCTGTCTGTGCCTCTCTTAGCATCTTTCTTTACAACATCCTTTGATGTCCAGTCTATGGTTTCTTTGGTTAAACCGTTTGTAGCTTTAATGTATTCAATGTACTGAGAATCGATGTGGTCGTTTGTGGCCCATGCAAATCCTCTTGAGTAAATGTCTGAATAAAAGCTAATTGCAACGCCTTGAGGACAATCTTCTTCGTTGTAAGAGAAAGAAGAAATAAACTTCTTAAACTCTTCACCGTCGTAAATGTGAAGGCCTTTAATGAGAACATCTTCGCCGGTCTCTGAAAGAACACCTTTGAAACGAATGTACTTAGGCTGCGTTGACGCAAACTTTGAATCCTTATCTTCGGGGAGAGTAAAGTAAATGTACTCTCCTGCCTGCTTTGCAGAGCTGAATCTGTAGTGTCCTTCATTTCCGTCGGAGAAACCAATGATTGCTTCAACACTCTTAAGCGTCTCAAAATCGGTTCCTGAATACTTCATTAAGAACACATCGCCGGCTTTATATGTGTAGTTTTCAAAGTTCATATAAAGACGGGTGGTTGACTTTGTATCGCCTGTAAGTGTTGCAAATCCGTCTTCAGTTTGTGAAGAAACGGTTGCACCGCTTGTGGTTTTAAATGTAGTAAACTTAGCCTTTTCTGTAGGAATAAAGTCAGGATCTGCAGAATTTGCAAGCCACATTTTATGGATTACAAAGCTTCTTTCACCGCTTAACTTATTCTGTGCGTCACAGAAAAGTCTGATGCCTGTAAGTGTGGTTAAATCAACCGCCTTACCTGAGTCATCTTTCTTTAAGTTAATCTTTATTACTTGCCTATCGGCCGTTTCAAATTCGTTGTGATGTCTGTACCAAACTTCTTTTTCCTGTGTGGTAAGGATTGCCATCTGCATACCGCTCGCAGGTGTAAGTTCGATTCGTAACTGGTCGTACTTATCAAAGTCATCGTTAACGATATCGATTTTAACAGTATCCCAGTTATCTTTTCCTTCACGCACATAGCTAACCTTTACAGAACCGTCTGCCTGCTTCTCTAAGGTATAGCTCTTTGAAGTGGTATCAAAGTTTACTTTTGCATATCTGTCTTCTGTAGGTTCTTCGATAACTACAGGTTCTGATAATGCATTTAAGTACTCTTCAAATTCAGTAGCATCAACGATATGAAGGTCTGTTAATTTAACGGTTCCGGCGCTTTCAGAAAGCTTACCTTTAAATCTAAAGTAGCTAGGAGCCGTCTTTGTAAACTTACCATCTTTATCTTCAGGAATTGTAAATGCAATAAAGTCGCCCTTCTTTTGAGCCTTAATGCTATAGTGTCCTGCAGTTCCGTCTTCAAAGCCGATTATTGCTTCTACCTGGCTTAATGTGTCATAGTCGGTTCCGCTAGCCTTAAGTACAAACAAATCCCCCGCATTATAGGTATAGTCTTCAAAGTTCATATAAAGACGGGTTACATCATCTGCCTTGTTTGAAAGCTCTACAGAGTTTCCTTCAAAAGATGTAATGCTTGCGCCCGAAGATGTTTTAAAGCTTGTAAAGGTCGCCTTATCGTTGATTTTAACTTCAGGTTCAACGGGTTCAACCGGCTCAACAGGCTGTACGATTGGCTCTAAAGAATTGCAAAGCCAAATCTTATAAATTGTAAATTCCTTGGTGCCGGGAGTGTTTCCTTCATTTGCATCAAGGAAAAACTTAAGTGCATCGATGTTATCAGTAACAGGTACACCTTCGGCATTTTGGTTAAGCTTAATTTCTACAATCTGTCTGTTTGCTGAATCAAATGCAGGTGTATATCTTCTGTACCAGTTTTGTTCATTACCGTCCAAAACTGCCATCTGCATGCCAACATAAGGCTTAATATCGATTCTTACAGCATCATAGTTTGCAATGTCACAGTTTGAAATGTTAGCCTTAATTCTTTCATAGCAAGCTGCCCCTGTTCTTTCAAAAGAAACCTTTAAGGCTCCATCCCCTGCATCCGTGAAGGTGTATCCGGGGGAAGCTGTATCGATTGCGATTGAAGGCGCTTCAACGGGAACTTCAGGTTCAGGATCTGGAGTAGGTTCTTCCCCTGCTTCCGAAACTATCTTAACGGAGTGAATGACAAGTGACTTTTCAACATCTGCTTCTACTGAATCATCAACAGGAGGATCTAAGTAAAAATTGATTGTGGAAACATCCTCTGTAAGATCAAATTCAAAGGTCTGTCTTGCCGATTCCGAAGTGTCCACTAACGAATGATCTCTAAGTTTTTCCGATGAAGAACAATCGTTGTAATATACTCCGAAAAGAGCAGGATTGTTAAATGTTATGTCAACCAAGAGCTTATTGTATTTTGTTACATCAGAGTTTGCTACATCATATGTAAGCTTATACCACTTTCCGCTCTTGAATGTTACCAGTGTACCCTCTCCGGTTTCTTCAAAGGTATATCCTGTAACATTATCGTATGTGTTTGCTATTGATAATGTAGGTGCTGCGGTTTGAACGTTTTCTTCCGCAAAAACCGGGTATGAAGGCACCATTCCAAGCACCATGCCTATTGAAAGTAAGAAGGCAAGGGCTGAGTTCCTGATTCTCTTAAATGACTTATTCATCCTTACTTCCTCCTTTCACAAGTGCCTTTTTGTATACAAAGAACGCAAGCACCAAAAGAGCTGCCATTGCTAAAGCAATGATGATTCCCACAAAGGATTGATTTGCGGTAGCTACGGCTTCGGGGCTTGGAGTTTCTTCTGCAAAGTCTCCGCTTGCCAAAGCTGTTTCATTATCTTTAATATCTCTTTGCTCATTTGATACAGTCTCAACTGTTTCTTCCTTTGCAATTTCGACAGCTTGAGAAACGGTTTCTTCTGCATTCTGAATAGCTTCCGCAGTCACGCCCGCATTTGCGGTTACGCCTGTTACAGTAGCGTTCTGAGTCACATTTACAGAAGCCTGAGTCTGAGTCTGTGTAGACGTGCTTTCATTTGAAGAGCTCTGTGAGTCTTCGTTTACAGCATGTCCGCTTGATTCAGGATCTGCAACACCTGTTGATGAAAGGTTTACTGTGTATAAAGGATATCTAAGGTCGCTTCTTCCTCCCTCAATTGCAAGTTTGATTGAAGGAGTCTTTGAATCTTTATCAAGGATTGCAACCGCCAATGTGTAGGTGCCTGCCTTGACTGCGTTATTGAATTTAAGGTTTACGTTAACGTTTGTACGTCCCGGCATCCAGTTTTCGATACCGCCGTTAACTACAGCCTTTCCTGCAACATTTCCGCTTGCATCAATGAGTGAAAATTCCAAAGGCCATGAATAATAGAAAGGTGCAACACCTTCGTTAACCCATGTCATGTTTATAGGAGTGTCAACTCCTGCTGTAATATTTGAAACTTCGCTTATCTTTTCAAGGAAGAAGTTATAGCCCATCTTCTTTTGAAGAGCCAAAACGTTTGCTTTGTACACACTTGAGTAGATTTCATTGGTCTCTAAATCTGCGGGTGAGCAGGGTCCGAGCCAAGAAACGTGTGTGTCGTTAACCTGTTCAAGACATCCGATGATGCCTTCGTTGGTGATGTGAAGCTTGATATTTCCTTCGGCAAATTCACCGCCCGAATAGTTTGTCTTCCAGAAATCGGGCATTGCGGATTCTTTTACTTCCTTAGCTGTAGCGCCGGGCATATCCGTATCACCCTTGTTGATGTAATCAAGGTATGTGTAGGTGCCTGCGTACTGGGAAGTACCGAAAATATCGTTAAATAAGCCAAAGTTATTCTTTGCTGCATATGGATAAGGTTTTCTTACGCCGATCTTTACGTTGTGGAAGTAATCGGTGTAACTCTTCATATACTCTGCACAAACAGAAGGATTGGGGAATTTTCCTGTGCCTTCGGGCCAAGTGTGCATTTCAGCCCAGTGGCCTAAGCTTCCCACCATGACAAATGCGGTCAAATCATTTTTGTCAAAGTCTTTTGCCAGCTGTTTAATTGCCTTATCGTGATACTTAATCAAAAGTTTTGATTCATAGTTGGGAGAAAATCCTGCACCGCCAAGGTCTTTTTCGTTATTGTAGAAGGTTCCTGCGCTATCGATTTTTCCCTTGTTTTCTTCATCGCATAAAACTCTGTAAAGCCAGTTAGGAATATCCATTCTGGTTTCTTCTCCCGGTTTAAGGCTTTCGGGATTATCCATTACAAATCTTAAGTTTATGCGCGCGCCTACTGACTTCCAGTAGTCAAGGTTATACTTTTGTCTTATTCCTTCAAAGTTAAATCTTCCTTCTTCGGGCTCGTACTCGCTCCATCTAACAGCAAGGTAAACGGTGTTTCTGTCAAAAGAATATGCTCCGTTTTGGTGCTTAACCGCTACTGAAGGTTCGTCGCTGCTTGGAGCAAAGGCTCCTGCCCAGCCGACCCATCCTTTGTAAGGATTTGAGAAAGAATCAAAGTTTTCTTTGGGATAATAAAATCCTGCTTCTTTTCCAAGGTCAAAAGAAGCCGTTACATTTAAGAAAGTTTCTGAAGGCACAGGGTAAAGACCTGACGCACCTCTCCATGCAATCCTTACTTCATCGGGGTTTCCGATCTGAGATAAATAAACCTGCATCTGCGTAGATTTTCTGTAATAGTCCATCCAAACAGAGCCTAGGGATTTACCAAGCTTATTGTCGGCGATTACAGGATAAAGGTTAGCATCTCGTACAATGTAGTCGACACTTGGCATATTTGAAAACTCGTATCCTGTATCATCGTTTGTGTCTATGTAATAAACATTTACTGTGTTTAAATCTTCCTCTTCACTTTTGATCATTGTAAAGAGCTTATCTTCCGTCTTTGTGGCGTAAAGTGAAAAGCCTTCGTTTTCTTCATAATCGTGAGGCACTGTAAACCACTCTCCGTCTGCACCCGAAAAGATTGAAGATGTGATGGGTGTTGCGGGATTTTGGCCTGCAATTTCAAAAGAAAAAGCTTCCTTTTCTGAACGGATGTCGCTTGATACCTTTACAAAGATCTTGTAAGTTCCGGGTGTCAAAAGCTTTTTGTTTGCTATTAACTTATTTCCCTGAATTATAAACTCTGCGTTGTCTTTTCCGAATTCTTCGGAAGCCGCAAAGTTATAAGAATATTCTCCGTTTCCTCCAAAGGCATTAAAGAAGCCCACAACGCCGTTTTGCATTGTATTTTCGGTTACCGCCTCTAAGGATCCGTTTGTAGAAAAAGAAAAGTCACTGATTAAAGGAGCGTCTGAAGCAATAAATGCTTCGCTTAATGTGGGAACCTTTTCCAAAGAAACATCCCCTGCAGGGAAGTTTACAAGGCTTGTCCAGTCTGTTTTTACGCATCCTATATGAACGTAAATGTCGTCCTTTTTGACTTTAGAACCAAGGGCGCTTAAAGGAATCTTAAATTCGGCAACTGTCTTATCGTCGGATATAATATATTCTTTGTCTACAGATCCACCCCAGCCCCAGGCTCCGCCTTCGCCCGTGTACTTATAAAGGGTGCTGCTTTCAAAGAAGAAATCGATACCGGCGTTGCAATAACCGTTTTTATGATTTCCGTCTGCGTCAATGTATAGATGGTCACTTCCGTAACCTGTAACTTCGGACAATTCTCTTAACACATAAAGATAATCATCCGTTACAAATGCGGCTGCCTGTGAGAAGCCGTCTTCGTCTACCACATATTTTCTGATGTGGTCCCAGTCTTTTGTGTCGCCGTCGATTGCAATCTGCAAATCGTTTGCACTTAAGCTCTCAGCAAAGCTAACGGTAGGGGATAATCCTACCGTTAAAGCCAGTACCATTCCGAGCGAAAGCGCACTCTTTGCCAGTCTCATTCTGCGACCGATTGAGTGTAGCTTTTTCAATCCATAACCCTCCTTATATAGTTTTTGCTGTCCCTATTGGTTTCTTTTAACCCTTAATACCTGTGTGTGCCACTCCTTCAATGAACTGCTTTTGGAATATAGCAAACAAAACGATCATCGGTACCGCAGCCATCAACGCCCCCGCCATGATGCTCGGAAAGTCCGTAACGTATTGTCCCTGCATGAAAGAAAGAGAAGCAGAAAGTGTCATCTTATCTGTGGATGTGTTTACAATCATGGGCCACATAAGGTCATTCCATGCGAACCTGAAAGTAAGAATGCCAAGGGACACAAGCCCCGGCTTTACAAGGGGAAGCATTATCTTTATAAATGCCTTTCCTCTGTTACATCCGTCTATATATGCGGCGTCTTCAAGCTCCTGAGGAAGCGACATAAAGAACTGCCTTAAAAGGAAGGTTCCCATGGCCGAAAACAGGTTTGGTAAGAAAAGTGCATATATAGTGTTAAGCAGCCCAAGCTTATTGATTATTCTGTACTGAGGCAGAATAAAGAAAGTGCCCGGCACCATAAGTACCGCAAGTGTTGCGGTAAATAGGAAATTTTTAAAAGGAAAATCGATTCTTGCGTAGGCGTAACCTGCCATAGCGCAGAATGTAAGCTGTGCAATTACCGTCACAACAGATGAAATGATGGTGTTTGCATAGATTTTTAAAAACGGAAGTTTTGTTAAAACCGTCACATATCCGTCAAAGCGAATTTTCTTTGGTAAGATTGTGGGCGGAATTGTCATTGTTTCCGCATTTGTCTTAAGTGAAGTAAGGATCATCCAAAGGAAAGGAAATACCGCGATCAATACTCCGCCTATTAAAATCACATATATAAAAATTCTTGATATCTTTAATTTCTTTGTTTTCATCAGTCGTAATTCACCCACTTCTTCTGCATCTTCATCTGGAAAACGGTCAAAAGCATAATGATAACAAACAAAAGTACCGCAATTGCAGATGCATAGCCTTTCTTAGAATAGGAAAATGCCGAACGATAGAAATGCATAACAACCGACTGTGTGAACTTAATGGCCGGAGCCTTAACATCGATCATCATGTAAATCTCGCTGAAAATCTGGAAAGTAGAAATAATAAGCATAATCACAACATAAAAGATTGTGGGTGTAAGTAAGGGGAGTGTGATTTTTACAAATTTCTGAAGTCCCGTAGCACCGTCTATTTCGGCTGCTTCATAGTATCCTTTTGAAATTCCCTGGATACCTGCAAGTAAGATAATCATGTAATATCCTACGTTAGTCCAAATGGAAACCGTGCTTATACAAATAAGCGCCGTTGCTTTGTCGCTTAACCAAAGTCTTGGCTCTAATCCAAGAGCCGTCATAAGACCGTTTAAGATACCGAAATCTCCGTTGTAAATCCATCTCCATACCATTGAAACCGCAACAGACATTGTGATTGCAGGAAGAAAATAGATTACTCTGAAGAAAGAAAGTGCTTTAACTTTCGCATTCAATAAAACAGCAATTAATAATGCAAATAACAAAGAAAGAGGGACGATAATGGCAACATACTTAAAGGTGTTACCTAAAGCGCGCCACATTTCTTTGTCCTTTACCATGGTCTGATAGTTTTGTAGCCCAACAAAGCCCATGTCTTTATCGAATGCGCCTATGTTGTGAAAACTATCGATTATAACTCTGAAAAATGGATAAAAATAGAAAATAATAAGACCAAGGGTAACGGGGGCTATCATTAATAGCCCCCAGAATATCTCAGTCTTTTGTCTATGAGTAAGTTTTTTCAAGACTGTGTTACCTCAAAGTTTGTTGATTATTCAGTAGCAAGTAAGTCGTTCATCTGAGAAGCGATAGAATCGCATGCATCACTTACAGATACTTCAAGAGAGTATGCTGAAATGAGTTCGTTCCACATAATGTCTCCCCATTCTGCAGCTGTCTTGCTGGTAGGATAAGGATATGAAGAATTCTGTGCTTCGTCAGCAAAGATTGCCATGTTGTACTGAGGGAACTGTTCAAAGTAAAGAGCTGAGTAATCCTTGTGTGAAGGAATAGCTGCACCTGTCTTACCAAGCAATTCGTTTGCCTTGTCGCCTGCAAGGAATTCAACCCATTTCCAAGCTGCTTCAGGGTACTGTGTTGCTGCTGAGATACAGTTTGCTTTACCGTGAATTACTGATGTTCTCTTGCCATTAATCATAGGAATGTATGTAACGTCACATTTATCCTTGAATGCTTCGTCGGAAGCAAATGTTGTTGCAAACCAGTCACCGGCCATAACCATACCAACCTTACCTGACATAAGCTGTACGTAGTTGGGGTTTTCTGTAAGAGATGCCTGTGAAGGTGAGTAACCTTCTTTCATAAGGTCAACCCAGCACTGGATACCTGCTTTTGTTTCGTCAAGTGAGAAACCTGATGTCTTCTTGTCTTCGCTGATGATGTATCCGCCAAACAACGGAACTGTGTTGTAGAAACCACCCTGATCTGCATAGTCAGCTGTGATACCGTATGTTCCTGTTGCAGGATCTGTGATAGCCTTAGCTGCTGCTACAAGGTCATCCCATGTCCAGTTTTCGTTGGGATATGCAATACCCTTAGCGTCAAAGAGTTCTTTGTTGTACCAAAGACCGATTGTATCGTAGTCCATTGCAATACCATACTGCTTGCCTTCTACTGTGTAGAGGTCGTTTAATGCTGCAGGATAGTTTGAAAGGTCTAAGTCTGATGATGCGATATATTCATCAATCGGAACAACAACGCCTGCTGATGCGTACTTACCGATGTTGGGACCGTTAAGCTGGAATACGTCTGCTACGGAACCGCCTGAAGCTGCTGTTTCAAGCTTTGTCCAGTATTCACCCCAAGCTGTGGGCTCTAACACGATCTTTGTGCCGGGATATGTTTCTTCGAAAATCTTTGCACTTTCTTCAAGATAAGGAGTAAGTGCGTCCTGCCAGTATGCGTAGTGAATTTCACCTTCTACTGTGGTTTCTGCAGTTTCGGCGGGTGCTTCTTCGGGAGCAGCTGCCTCTTCTGTCTTTGTTTCAGTCTGCGCCGGAGCGGGTGCAGGTTCTGTCTTTGCTTCACCACAACCTGAAAGCATTGTAGCTGTCATAGCTGCGAAAAGAATTGTTGCGAGCAATTTCTTTTTCATAATGTAATCCTCCCATGAAAAATTATGTATTTGGTTTACCCCAAAAGTTGATACGTAAACAACGAAACATTGTTTACTAAATCTACGTAACAATATTACCGCGTTTTACGAAACAAATCTATTGAGTTTTTTGCCTATTTTTCACCTTCAAAATTTGTGAAATAGCACTAAAACATCAGTGTTTATAGGGGTTAAGAGTACTCTTTGTGTTGACATAACAGAGAAAAAAAAGTATCATATTTTTGAAGATTTGTTTCGTTAAAATATAGACAAAATAAAAACAAAGGGGTTTTTATGAGCACAATAAGAGAAGTCGCTGCGCATGCAGGCGTTTCGCCCGCAACAGTTTCAAGAGTCATTAATCATGACACAACCTATAAAATGACCGAAGAAACAAAGGAAAAAATATGGCGCGCGGTAGCAGAGCTTAACTATAAAGCGCCCTCCGCTTCCGCTTCAAAAGCAAAGACTGCAAAGAGAAATCTTGCAAACGGTCCCGCGCATCGCTTCGGAGTGGTGTTAAACGTTCAGGGCGGAAAATACGCAGACCCTTACTATTTAACCGTTCTTTCGGGTTTTGAAGAAAAGATGCTTGAATGCGGATATGACATCGCTTTTGTGCATACAAACGAAGAATTCAGCAATAAGATGATAATGACAAGTGCGTTCAACGAGCCTTTATCAGGTCTTATTATCATGAATACACTATCAAAAGATGTTTTTTCTTACGTAGAGAAAATGACTCCCCACATCGTAGGCGTAGATACTCTCCACTCTTCCATCGATAACATCGCATACGATCACTACACTTGTGCTTTTCTTGCTGTGGAGCATCTTAAAAACTGCGGTTATAAGAGAATCGGATTTATCGGCGGATGTAAAGACGATATAAGAAGTTCGAGACGTTTTAAGGGATACTTTTCGGCCCTTTTCCAGTTTGGCCTTGAATACAACGAAGACTGGGTGCTTCCCAGTAACTGGAGTGAAGAATATTGTGCTGAGATGGTAAAGGAAGCTTACAGTAAAGGTCACCTTCCCGATGCTTATTTTGTGGCAAGTGACCTTATGGCAATTGCCGTTTTAAGAGCCCTCTACGATTTGGGTGTATCTGTTCCAAAAGATTGCGGCGTTATCGGCTTATCAAACATTGAAATTTCAAGATATTCAAACCCTCCCCTTTCCACTATTGCTATCCCGGTAAAGGAAATGGGAAGAGTGGCTGCCCAGGTACTTTTAGACAGGCTTAACGGTGATACATCACCCAAAAAAGTCATTACCCTTGGTCAGGAAGTGCTTAGGCGAAGCAGCACCTGATATGTTTTGTGAATTTGTCACAAGAAAATCATTAATTTATTATAAAAATTTCAAAATTTTATCACGCAACACTTTACTTTTCTAAAGCGATGTGCTAATCTTAATTTGTTGCGAGGTGCAACATATATATTTTTTGGAGGTATCTGTAATGAACAAAGGTACAGTAAAGTGGTTCAACAACCAGAAGGGTTACGGATTTATCTGCGACGAATCAGGTAAGGATGTATTCGTACACTACTCAGGATTAAACATGGAAGGTTTCAAGTCTCTTGAAGAAGGCGCTTCCGTAGAATTCGACGTAGTTGACGGAACAAAGGGACCTCAGGCAGTAAACGTAACAAAGTTATAAGATTCAGTACTTATGATCTTATACACTTAATCAAGAAACGATGTGCCTTTTCTTAAATATATTTTTCGGAATGTTTATTTAGAATTAGCAATGTGGTTATGATTTAAGTGAGGGGAATCCTAAAAAAGTACACGGAATGGCTTCGAATTATCGAAGCCATTTTTGTGTGTGAATAGAGATTATTTCAAGGTAAAATGTGCGCTTAGAATTGGGCTGCATGCTTGCACGTAAGACCAATGATAAGTGCACATTTTTTAGCCTTGCAAAGCAAGGCCAAACAGACACGAGCGTGAAGCGCAGCTTCTGCGAGTGAGTGTTTGCCTTGAAATAAGCCTTCTACTCCGTATACTAAATCCACCACGAATTCGGAGTAAAAACAGCTCTCTCCTCCTGTGTTATGTCAACCATTGCTCCGTATATGATTTTCGTTAACAAAACGGAGTGGATTTTCAAAAAATCTACTCCGTTTTCGATACTTTTTTACTATACGGACAAATCTCTCTATAAGTGCCCGATTTTGGATCATTTTAACTCCGAATTTAAATCGATTTTCATATACGGAGCAAATACAGTTTCTTTCGCTTTTTGCTCGTTCAGTTTCTTTTTAGTTTAACCAGATACTCTGTAGTTCCTTCTTCAAACTTCTTTTCATCTGAAACAAAGAATCCATGAGCTTCGTAAAACCTTATGGCATCCGTGTTCTTTTCAATTGCCCATAAGAGATTAACATCGTATTCTTTCTTAGCAAACTCAAGAAGCTTCGCTCCCACTCCCTGACCTTGAAAGAAATAATCTACGTAGAGTTCAACCACTTCTTTTCCTTCAATATGGATAAGGCCTTTGACTATCCCTTCATCTTCAAAAACCCAAATATAATCAAGGATTTCCGGCCTTGAATACTTTTCCGCAACAGGAATAACCTGAAGTTCTCCGAAAGAATAGTCATCGTCCTTAAATATCGGGCGAAACTTTATTCTTTTTACAAAAACAAGGATTTCTGCAATTCTTGAAATATCCTGCAAAGTTGCTTTTCTAATCATTAAATTCACCTACTGTATTCTTGTCAATCCATCATCATTATAAAGTTCATAGTCTGATGCATTTGCTTTATAGGTTAAGTACTTAATCTTAGAATAATCAATATCGTCAACATTCTTTGCCTTAGGTCCGATAGGAAGCACGTGCCCGGGGCGAATAAACACTACCAGCTCGTTAAGCCCTACTTTAACGTAGTGGTCGCCTTTAGTTAACTCTTCTTCATCGTAATCTTCAAGACTTCTGAATCTCACCATCTTCATGTCTTCCGGGAGATACACGTATCTGCCTGTAGCGTTTTGCTCATAAACAGGTGCAATCATGATGCTTTCACCCACAAGAAGCTGGTCTTCTATCTCATTAACCCTTTCATCGCTATACTCAAAGGATAAAGGCATAAAATACATTTCACCATTTAAAGCTGCCTTCATAAACTCAGAATAGATGTAAGGGATGAAGGCATATCTTAAATCAACGATGTTTTTAAAATCTTCAACCCTTTTAAAGGTGTAAAGTTCCTGTCTTCTTGTGCCCATTGCAGAGTGATTTCTGTAAAGGGGATTAAAGATTCCCGCTTCAAGCCATCTAAGCATCAAATCTTCGGTAGTATCCGCGCCAAAGCCTCCAAGGTCACAGCCTGAATACAAAAAGCCGCACATGTTTAAGGCAGGCATCTGCTTAATGCTTAATAACAAATGGCTCCACCAAGACTTATTGTCTCCTGTCCAAATTCCTCCGTAACGGTGCATGCCGATGAAGGAAGAACGGGAAAACATAAGGATTCTTTTATCGGGAGAAAGTCGCTTAAATGCCTCTCCCGCAGACTTTGTCATGTTATATCCAAAAAGGTTATGAACCTTGTCATGACGAATTTTTTTCCCTTCGAACTCATGAAAGAATCGCTTAAAGTCTTCAGGATTATTGTCTATATCTCCCACAATTCCTTTAAATTTAAAGAAAGAATCTATGTCTAAGTTTTTGCCCTTATACTTTTCAATTTCTTCAAACACTTCTTTAAGATGATCTTCGGTATAGAAAATGGCTGGCTCGTTCATGTCATTCCAAAAGCCTTCTATTCCTGCATCCAATAAAATCTTGTATTTATCTCCAAACCATTTTCTTGCTTCTTCGTTAAGAAAATCGGGGAACATCGCTCTTCCCGGCCAAACGGCAGCAACCAGATTGCTTCCGTCTTCTTTCTTACAAAAGAAACCGTTCTTAACGCCCTCTTCGTATACGTCGTATCCGTCTTCAACCTTTACTCCCGCATCGATAATGGGCACAAGATGAACACCTTTTTCTTTCATCTCTTTTACAAAGTCATTGAAATTCGGGAAGTCTTTTTCGTTAATCGTAAAGTCTTTGTATCTATCCATGTAGTCTATGTCAAGGTACACAGAATCGATGGGAATATCCTGTTCTTCGTATTTAGACACTAAATCCCTGACTTCATCCGCGGTAAAGTAGCTCCATCTGCTCTGGCCGTAACCAAAGGCCCACTTTGGAGGAATGTAGCTAAGTCCTATAAGTTTTCTAAACTCCTTAACGATTTCTTTTTTCGTAGCAGCTTCGCAGACGTAGATATCAACGTCAAGTTCTTGGTGCTTTATAAAAAATACGTCGATATCAGTGCGACCTATATCAAACTCAACACTTTCAGGGGTATCCCAGTAGTAACCTACGGGCTTTTCATCGTCTATGATAAAGTAATTCTGTGCCGCATATAAAGACTTCTTGTCTTCCATATGCTGGGAATCATCAGAATTAAAACTTACATAAGTCCAACCCCTTTTATTTATTCCCCTAAGGGTCTCGCCAAGGCCGTAAACTATAGCTTCTTTACTAAGAGTTCTTTTAAGTGTTTTGCTTTCTTTGTCTATGGTCCAATCGGGAAGGGTTTCTTTTTCCACAGGAAGGTCTATGACCGTGGCGTAGGTTTTTATGGGGTTTCCAAGTCTGTAACGTTTAATCATTTGTATCCTCTCAAATAGTTTCTTTTTTTGCTATTAATCTGTACCAATCCATCTTTTCAAATTCATCGCCCGGCATATAGCAAGGAAACTGCTTTACTGTAATGTCCTTATATCCAAGCTTATCAAGATGCTTTGTGACCGGTTCAAGTTTAAATGGAATGTAGTGCTCTTCAAATATTTCTCTTTGGAATATCTTTTCGTCTTTTTCAAAGGAATAAAGAAGGTTAAAGGTAATGGAACCGTCCGGATTATGGTCCCAAACCTGCATAAGATTTACTCTGTTTTCGCCGTGATGGAAGGGATTGTAAAAGTAAAAGCGTTCGGTTTCTTTCTGTATCTTTTCCCAATTCCTTGAATCAAAGCAGATGTAGCCCCCGTCTTTAACGTGCTTATCAATTTCTTCCAATGTTTTAAGCACATCCTCATTGCTTACGTATCCAAGAGAATTGCCGGTGCTTACTACCATATCAAATTTCTTATCGCCAAAGCAGGAAAGGTCCCTAAAATCGGTGCATTTTAGCTGAATGTCTTTCCCCCTGGCTTTAACTTTCTTTTTACATCTTTCAAGCATCGCTTCGCTTAAGTCAGAGCCTGTAACATCCATTCCCATGTCAAGAAGCGGAATTGTCATGCCGCCGGAGCCTATGCTTACATCAAGAACCGTCTTAATGTTTCTATCTTCAAGAAACATGGTCCAGTCCTTTTTTATGTATCCAAAGCGCTCTTCGCTCTCAATTAAGTCGTAAATATCGGCGCGATCGTATAATTTTTCCATTTAAGTGTCCCCCTTCATAAACTCTTGGATCAAGGCAATATCCTTTAAATCCTTATCTCTTCCGAGTTCTTTCTTCATATCAAGCATCCCTTTTAATGTAATAACAGGGATTTCATCTATGCATGTGACAGAGTCATTTAGCCAGTTTTCAAAGATTTCTATATCTTTTCCAACCTTAAACCACCGGTTGCCACTCTCTGTGTATTTATAAAGAAACCCTTCTTTTTGAAGCCTATCTGCCATCTTTTTATTGCATCCCATATCTATGTCAGCGGTTTCTTCTTTAATTCCATACAAAACCATCGCTGCGCCTGTAATAAGCCAAAAGTCGGTGCGATCGTATGGGAATTTATATATACGTTCGATAATTTCTTTTTTAGTCATAATCAGTGTCCGCGCAAGTCAAATTCACTTGCAAATCCGTCGTAATCGCCCCATGTGTATAAAATATAATAGTCATCTGAGTCAATTAAAGTTTCGAATTTCTCAGTCCAGTTCATTATCTCTTTTATTTCGCTATCGCTCTGCTCTTTCACTACATAAGTCCACTCATTTTCCGAAAACTTAGAATAGTAAGCCTGTAATTCTTCCAAAGAAAGATCACTTTTAAATAAAAGCGCGCCAAAATACTGCATGCCGTTACCGTTTCCGCTCATGTGCCCTGCTAATGATTTTTGCTCGACAACGATTGTTTTATCAGGAAGCGGCTTTTCTTTCATCTCTTTTACAACATCTTTTGCCACAGCATTATTAATAAAGGGGCACACGATGTTAAGCAAAATTATTATCGCTAAAAACGTGCAAGGAATTGCCACAAGAATCCTTAAAACGATGTTTGGTTTCTTTTTCTTTTCCAATACGATACTCCCTCCAACCTCGCATTCTTTCTCTAGTTTAAATGCTTTAAGAAGCATTGACAAGGAGTAAAAAATATCATATATTCAATGCATCTCGGAGATCCGACTCGGACTTCCGTTTTTCAAAACAATCTAATTAAATAAGGAGATTCTATGTACAAATCACTTCTTAATCGGCAGGAGTTTCTTTGTAAAGAAATTGAAAAGTGCCGCAAAATCATTAGTTCTTCACCTCTTGGAAAACTTGAGATTTATAAGAACCACGCAAACACAAAATGGTATTTTAAACCTGATAATGCAGAGCGAGAATATTTACCCAAAAGCAACGTCGAACTTGCTTCAGAACTTGCTCAAAAAAGAATCGAAACAGAGCGGCTCAATCTGTTGCTAAAAGAAAAGCGTGCTATAGAAATGTTTATAAAGCATGCGCCAAATGAGGACCTATTACAGGAATTTGCAGAAACACAAATGCTTTATTCAACCGTTACCGCTATCGGTAAAAAAACTAAGTTATCCTGGCAAGATACCCCTTTTGAATCAAACCCTGCATTTACGGAAAACTTAAAACACAGAAGTCCCTCCGGACATTTTCTTCGTTCAAAATCGGAATGCCTGATTGACATGCAACTGTTCAATCGAAAGATACCTTTCCGTTACGAGTCACCCCTTTTGATTAATGGCCAAATCATTTATCCCGACTTTACAATTTACAAAGAGTCCACCAATGAATTTGCTTATTGGGAGCACTGTGGAATGATGGATGATCCAAGATATCGACGGAAAGCAATTGAGAAAGAAGAATTGTATTTTTCTAACGGTTTCTTCCCCGGCGAAAAGCTTTTCATTACTTATGAGACTTCCACTAATCCCATTACAATCAGCGCAATCGATAAGGTTATTGATGAGATTGAAGAATGGTTAGAGCTTTAGCAGCGAGTTTTTGTATATGTTACTGTGTTGCATATGTATATTGTGCATGTGTGATGTTATGTCAACCTCTGCTCCCTATAGCTAATTCATGCTCACTATGGGAGCAAAACACCGGTTACACCGTCGAGTTATGTTAACTTATGCTCCCTATAGTGTAATAATCGAGGGTTGGGAGCTGATTTACACGAAAAGCGCTCTCAATTTTTCGTAATTTGGCTATAGGGACAAACGTGGATGATTTCATCGAAATAAAACTGCTTTTTGCTTCCAGTAGGGTGAAAGAAACCGTATTGGGAGCAGTGGGTTACATAACTCGAGTGACTTGCGGATTATAACGCTCCCACCATGCGAATAATCTGACATAGGGAGCTTGGGTTTACATAACACAGAGGCAGGTAGGGGCGAAGACCACGGGCGAGGGATGCATTTAGCAGCTCGCCCGGCCGGAGGCCCGGAAGGGCCGTAAAAAGGACGAATTAAAATCGAAAAGCCCCCACACTGGGTCAAACCTTCTGTAAATCAGACGCTTCGCACACAAAAAGGCACAAGCCTGAGCTTGTGCCTTAAGTGATTAAATGATTATCTGTACCTTGAAACAAGTTCCTTGTATTCTAGCTTTCCGCCGTATAAATCAAGGGCGCTGCCGACTGAGAAATTGACTTTTCCATCGGTAAGCTCTTCTATCCTTGAAATATCATCGTAGGTGGTGATTCCGCCTGCGTAGGTGATGGCGTTTCTTGTGGACATTGCGGCGTCGCCTAAGATGCGAATGAGCTTTTCATCGATACCGTGCTTCTTACCTTCCACGTCTACGCCGTGGATTAGAAACTCATCGCAGTACTCGCTTAAATGAGTAAATACCGCGGGGGTGATTCGTACGTTTGTAAACTTCTGCCATCTGTCGGTAACTACGTAATAATCTCCGTTTAAGAATCTGGCACTTAAGTCAAGCACCACTTTGTCTGCACCTACCGCATATCTTAAAGCTCTTAAATTATCAAAAAGGATTTCTCCGTCCTTAAATACATAACTTGTTACAATTACATGGCTTGCGCCTGCTTTAATGTAGGATTTGGCGTTTACGGCATTAACGCCTCCGCCGATCTGAAGGCCGCCCGGGAATGCTTTTAAAGCCTTTATGCCCTCTTCTCTTGTGGCCTTAAAGTGCTCTGAATCCTGGCTGTTAAGCAAAATTACGTGTGCGTTCTTAACGCCGCCTGCTTTAAATAGGTTTGCGTACCAAGCGCTGTCGTGCTCGGATACAAAATTTTCCTTTGCCTTATCGCCTGCGTCTTTTAAGCTACCCCCGACTATCTGCTTAACTTTTCCGTTGTGAATGTCAATACAAGGGCGAAACTTCATACTATCCTCCCAAAGAAAGAATTATTAAATCACCTTACTCATATCATATAAGCCTGCGGGCTTACCCTTTAAAAACTTAGCCGCCTGCACCGCGCCGTTAGCAAAAATAGCCTTTGAATATGCGGTGTGGGTGATTGTAATAACCTCATCTCTGCCTGCGAAAATGACTTCGTGCTCTCCAACAATTGAGCCACCTCTTACAGCAGAAATTCCAATCTCTTTTTTACTTCTTTTTTCTCGTTTAACGCTTCTGTCGTAAACATAGTTATATTCATTACCAAGGGATTCGTTGATGGAATCCGCAAGGGCCAAAGCCGTACCGGATGGAGCATCAATCTTTTGATTGTGATGCTTTTCCACAATCTCGATATCAAAGCCCGAAGGCGCAAGTAAAGACGCCACGTTCTTTAACTCCTTTAAAAGCATGTTGATGCCCACAGACATGTTAGCAGAACGCAGTATCGCTACCTCCTTTGAGTATAGCATCACTTTATTAACGGTTTCATCGCTTAAAGCCGTTGTGCAAAGCACCAAAGGAAGGCGTTTTTCTTTGCACCAGTCTAAAAGTGCGTCCACACAAGTTGCGGTTGAAAAATCAATCACAACGTCTGCTTCCACATTGCATTCTCCCACCGTTTTAAACACCGGATAAGGGTTTGTTTTAATATGGTCTGAAATATCGATACCGGCTACGATTTCGGTTTCCGGGTCGTTATTGCAAATATCTGTAATAACCTGGCCCATCTTTCCGTTACAGCCGTGCATAATTATTTTTGTCATTTGTAATCTCCCGCTTAGTCATTTGATAAATCGTTAAATTTGATTACCTGGTTAGAAGAAACCTTAATGCCGTAACCCTCCAAAGACTTTTTAAGCCTTTCAACGTTTGCAGCTTCCATCTCGGTAAGAGGAAGACGTAAGGGGCCTGCATTCATTCCCATAAGATTAAGCGCAGTCTTTACAGGGATAGGGTTGACTTCGCAGAAAAGACTCTTAATTAAGTCTAATGCTTTAAGCTGAAGATTGCAACTTTTCTTAACATCTCCATCAAGATATGTGGCAACAATATCGTGAGTTTCCTTGGGCGCTACGTTTGAAAGAACCGAAATTACTCCAAGTCCTCCGAGTGAAAGGATGGGCACGATTTGATCGTCGTTACCTGAATAGATTGAAAAATCATCATCCATAATTGAAGCAAGCATAGCTACCTGAGAGATGTCTCCTGAAGCTTCCTTTATAGCCACAACGTTACTTGCTTTTTCATGAATTGTCTTAACCGTTGCAGGTAAAATGTTACAGCCTGTACGGGAAGGAACGTTATAAAGAATAACGGGAATCTTTACAGCTTCAGCAGTCTTTACAAAGTGCTCCACAAGACCTTTTTGTGTTGCCTTATTGTAGTAAGGAGTAACAAGCAAAAGCGCATCCGCTCCTGCTTCTTCTGCCTTTTTAGAAAGGTAAATAGCTGTTTCTGTGCTGTTTGAACCGGTACCTGCAATAACGGGCACTCTTTTGTTAACAGTCTTTACTGTTTCTTTGATTACCTTAATGTGCTCCTCGTGTGAAAGCGTGGAAGCTTCACCGGTGGTGCCGCAGGCAACGATTGCATCGGTTCCGTTTTTAATTTGAAACTCGATAAGCTCGTTTAACTTTTCAAAATCAACTTCTCCGTTTGCTTTCATGGGAGTGACAAGCGCTACGGCTGCTCCCTTAAAAATAGGTGTGTGCATAATTTTCCCTCCTTGATTATCATAACACCGATTAATAGTTTAAGCACACGGTATAAAAATAAGAAAACGACTAACACAAAAACGGTCAGTCGCAATCACTCAAAATTCATTGATAGCTCCCCATCCTAAAAGGATGACAGTCATACACTTATTAAATGTATGCCCAGGACTCAGACTTACGAATCTGCTCCTTCGGCGCCGTACCCTTTCATTATGCTTCATCTGTGCTCGACACATCCGCATAAATACTCTTGTAAAGCGCGACCTCTACCGTGTTCTTATTTATTTGTCTGTCATGTTAACACGCTAAAGTTAACGTGTCAACATATTTTGCAAGAAAGAAGCCATAAAGGCCGTAATTTTGTGCGTTTTTTCATTGAATCATTAATTTTGGGATGATATAATCTCAAAGTTGGTTTATTTTGAAGTTTTTAAGAATATAAAAAAGAGGTTTTTATGTTACAGAAAAGAGAAGACATTCGTAACGTTGCAATCATCGCTCACGTAGACCACGGTAAGACCACTCTCGTGGACGAATTGCTTAAACAAAGCGGCGTATTCAGAGAGAACCAGGAAGTGGCTGAACGTGTCATGGACTCAAACGACATTGAGCGTGAACGTGGTATCACAATTCTTTCAAAGAACACCGCAGTTTCATATAAAGGCACAAAGATTAACATTATCGACACTCCCGGACATGCGGACTTTGGCGGAGAAGTTGAACGTGTACTTAAAATGGTTAACGGCGTAATCTTGGTGGTTGACGCATTTGAAGGCCCCATGCCCCAGACACGTTTCGTGCTTACAAAGGCTATGGAGCTTAAGCTTCCCGTAATCGTATGCGTAAACAAGATTGACCGCCCCGAAGCACGTCCCACCGAAGTGGTTGACGAAGTGCTTGAATTGTTCCTTGAGCTTGACGCTACAGATGAGCAACTTGACTGTCCTTTCGTGTTTGCTTCCGCTAAGGGCGGATTTGCATCTCTTGATGCAAACGTTAAAGGCACAGACATGGCTCCTTTGTTTGATACAATCATTAACTACATTCCCTGCCCCGAAGGCGATCCCGACGCAGGCACACAGCTTTTGATTTCTACAATCGACTACAACGAATATGTGGGAAGAATCGGTGTCGGAAAAGTCGATAACGGTAAGGTGTTTGTAAACCAGGAAGTGGTAATCGTTAACCACCACGAGCCCGATAAGCAAAAGAAAGTTAAGATTTCAAAGCTTTACGAGTTTGACGGTCTTAAAAAGGTAGAGGTTAAAGAAGCCACAATCGGAAGCATCGTTGCTATTTCAGGTATTTCAGACATTAAGATCGGTGATACCCTTTGCTCCGTTGATGCTCCCAATCCCATTCCTTTCCAGAAGATTTCAGAGCCCACAATTTCAATGGACTTTATCGTAAACGACTCTCCTTTGGCAGGTTTGGAAGGTAAATTTGTTACATCAAGACATCTTCGCGACAGATTGTTCAGAGAGTTAAATACAGACGTATCATTAAGAGTAGAAGAAACCGATTCCACAGACCGTTTTAAAGTATCGGGCCGTGGCGAATTGCACCTTTCTGTTTTGATTGAAAACATGCGCCGTGAGGGATTTGAATTTGCGGTAAGTAAGGCAGAGGTTCTTTATAAGAAAGACGAAAAGGGAAAGACCTTAGAGCCTATGGAAATTGCTTACGTTGACGTACCTGAAGAATATTCGGGAACAGTTATCGAAAAGCTTTCACAAAGAAAAGGTGAACTTAAAGAAATGGGCCACGCAAGCGGCGGATTTACAAGACTTATCTTCTCAATCCCTTCAAGAGGTCTTATCGGTTACAGAGGCGACTTCCTTACAGACACAAAGGGTAACGGTATTTTAAATACAATTTTTGACGGATACGGTCCTTACAAGGGAGACATCGCTTACAGAAGTCAGGGTTCACTTATTGCATTTGAAAACGGTGAAGCCGTAACTTACGGTCTTTTCAATGCTCAGGAAAGAGGTACCCTCTTTATTGGCCCCGGCGAAAAGGTTTACAGCGGTATGGTTATAGGTCAGACCGGTAAGTCCGAAGACGTAGAAGTAAACGTATGTAAAAAGAAACAGCTTACAAATACCCGTTCTTCTTCAGCCGATGAAGCATTAAGACTTTCTCCTCCCAAGATTCTTTCTTTGGAGCAGGCATTAGACTTTATCGATACGGACGAACTTTTGGAAGTAACTCCTACGAAGTTAAGAATAAGAAAGAAAATCTTAGACTCTCTTTTAAGAAAGAGATCCGGATTTAAAAAGAATCAGTAATTAAAAAGACAAGGCATTGCGCCTTGTCTTTTATTTTTCGCTTAGTTTTTCTTCGTAGTCAAATAAGGGCATTGGCTTAGCATAGTAAAAGCCCTGAATAACATCGCATCCTCTCTCCGTTAAGAAATCGGCCTGCTCTTTTGTTTCAACGCCTTCCGCAACTATCTTTAGTTGCAATGCCTTTGCCATATCAACCATATAGGCAATAATGTTGTTTCCTCTTTCAACATTTGTGCCGCCACGCAAAAATCCCATATCAAGCTTTAATACATCAAGAGGAATATCCTTTAATGAATTAAGAGATGAATAACCGCTTCCGAAATCATCCATGGCTATCTTATAGCCAAGGTTTTTAATCCTTGTGACACGATCCACGATTTCATCCTGGTTCTTCATGTATGCACTTTCAGTTATTTCAAAATAAAGGTTATTTTTGTTTATAGGATATTTCTTTGATAAAACGGCTATGGTATCCACTATATCATCGGTTTCTAAGCTTATTCTTGAAATATTTACAGATACAGGTACATGAAGCACATCGCTTTTTTCCCATTCGCTTACAAGCTTAAAAACGCTCTCCCATACGTATTTATCTAAGGCTTTAATAAATCCGTTCTTTTCAAAAACCGGAATGAAGATTCCGGGAGACACAATGGTGCCGTCAGGTTTCTTCCAACGGCTTAAAGCTTCCGCACCAACGATTTTTCCGCTTTTATGATTGTATTGAGGCTGCATAAAGAGCACAAACTCGCCCTTTTCCATGGCACCTTTCATGTTAAGGGTAATGTCTGTTTCTATCTTCATTTCATTCTTCATTGAGTCTGTAAACTCAACGAATGTGTTTTGTGTTCTGTCGGTTGCCATATCGGCAGCGTAAGTGCAAAGATTTGTGACACTTCCTATATCCATTGAATTATCATCAATCTTATAAAAACCGTAACGAATAGTAATGGGAAAATCGATTCCGAGATGCCTTACATCCGATGTAAAAAGGGTGCTAAAGTCTTTTATGTACTCTTCTTTATCCTCCAAAAATACAGAGAAAACACCGCCTCCGAAGCGGGCACAAAGTCCCTTCCCTTCCACAAAGTCTGATAGCCTCTTTGCGATGTAACATAACACTTTATCACCGGATTCGGAGCCATAAAGGTCATTTACGCTCTTTAATTTATTTACGTTTCCTGCATAAACTCTATATCTCTTAGAGGGATTTTCTTTTAACATTTCCCCTGCATATTTTCTAAAGCCCAGGCTGTTATATATGCCGGTCATTCTGTCTTTTAAAGCTGCGAAACGCAAATCATCGTTCATATAGTAAACGCAGTCCTGAATTCGGGCATATCCGTTCGCAATGGCTGTTGCCATATCTTTACAGCTTCTGTATCCGCAAGACTCGCAGTTGATGTTTTGCTTAACTTTTGTATCTTTGTGCATAGAAAGAAAGATGTCTTGAATGGCATCTTCAGGCACTATGTAGGGTTGCCTGTATCTGTCATGGAAGATTCGCATGTAATCTTGAATATCAAGGTCTGCGTATCTCTTTTGAGCCCTTTCATAATACTTTTTGGGCGAATTTACAAAGGGTGTGTTTCTGTAGCAATTCTCTCTTATAATTTCATATGCCTTAATTATGGTAGAAGGATTAATCTCTCTTTTTCTTATTCCGTTTCCGCCCACACATCCTTCGTAGCAAGACATTATGCTTAAAGCGATTGGGTGAATCTCTCTTCCTGAAGTACTGAAGTTTTCAAGCCTTTTAATGATTTCTCCCGTAAGGCCGTTATAAAAATCCGTAACTTCACTCCTTTCAAAGAAAAGAGAAATCATATCAAGGAAACCGCTCATGTAGGAGGCAAGGTTTCCCACTCCCGTTGATTTTAAATCAGCCTTTGCGGTTTCTTTCGGAAGATTTTCTACCTTAATTTTCTTTGAAAGACTCTTAAAGGTCACACTGTAGGTTACTTCAGCGCCGTTATCGTTTGACCTTATCTCATCGGCCTGAGTAAGGCAGGGACTGATGTATGCAAGCTTTGAATCGTCTTTTAATACATTTTTTACATAAATTGCCGTACATAAAGAGGGAGACTGAACAGGAATCATTAATGGTAAGAGCCCTGGATGAGCATTTTCCGCAAAGTTAACAACGGCAGCGCAGCTGTTAATGATAAACTCCTTGCATCTTCCGTTTTCATCCATATGTTCTTTTATGTATTTTGCATGGAAATAGGCAGAAATCTCCGCGCCAAAAGCCACGTCGTAAATCTTGTTTACGCCGGCTTTTTTAAGATATGCCAAAATAGCGGAGGCTTTGTTTTCATAGATTAGATAAAATGTAGGGTCCACTAAAACAGAGATTTTCTCTCCCTTATTTAAATCTTCAAAGAAAGCGTCGGAGTCGTCTCTAAAGTCCCTTGCATGATGGTTGCAGGCAGTAACGCAAAGCCCGCATTCTATACACTTTTGAGACACTTCTACCCTGGCATGGCCTTCATCCGCCACAGATACATTTGCCCCAAGCACAGGGCAAACACTTATGCACTTGTTACAGCCCACGCAATTCTTTGCGGTAAAGACTGTTCCTTGGTTAAATCTGCTCATATGTTACCTATTCAAAAGAAACTACTACGCTTGTATCATTAAAATGTTCGAAGTTAATCTGTTCCCCAAAGCCGGACATTCCTATGTAATTACCGTATTCTTTATTGGCCTTTTCGCAAAAAGAATTCTCGACTCCGAGTTTTTCGGTTCTTTTGCTCTTTATATAGCACTGAACCACAAGGGAAAAAGAGGGATTCGGAATCTCTTTTTTTATATAGTCTGCGGTTTCTTTCCACACTCTATTAATATCATCAAGCTCTAAAAGCACCATCTTGGTGCGGTTATACACTCTTGCAAAGCAGGTGATGCTTTTATCGGGCATTATTTTATCTACGTCCGTTATATAAATGTCCTTACCGGTAATCCTTCCGAAGGGATGATCGTGAATCACATCGGGAAGCTTGTCGGGAGGAATGTTTAGCATCATAGCAATAGCATCGGTAGCCGGCATTTCATCAATTGCATAGACCCTTCTTTCGTCGCAGTCCACGTCGGTTGCCATGCAATAATGGTTTGTGGCTTTGAATATGTTTTCTTTGTATGTAACGATTTTTCCGCCCAGATTCTTAATAAATACAAATACGGATGCATTGTTGTAGACTTCTCCGTCCAAAGAAACGTAATTCTTTGCATCGGTGCTCTCTCCCCCTGCGGTACCCCCCACGACCTGGATTTTTCTTCTTTCAAGCACGGACCTGAAGGTATCCTGCACCAGTTCTTCGCACATGCCATGGGCAGTTGAAAACTGAATACAGATTAAGTCCTTAAAATCTTTAAACTTAGAAAGAGCGTTTTCTATACTGTTTGCGTAATGCATGGGATAATGGTCGATTTCAAACAAAATTCCGCAGGAAATCTCTACGCCGTCATAAATGGCCAAGGCTTCAAGCGCTGTATTGCTGTTTCCGGCCGAAGAAAAAGAAACATAGGTGGTGGCGCCTATGCAGGTGGCTTTTTTGTATGTTTGTCTAAAATTTTTGCTAAAAAAAACAAAACCTTTTGCAGGAGAAAAAAAGATAATGAGCTTTGGCACACCTTCGCTGTCTATCTTTTCTTTAACTTCCATAAAGGCTTTGTTTTGATCTTGTTCGTTACTGTAAGCCACAATATTTTTAATCATCGGACGCTCCTTAATAGTAATAATAAATTACCACCAAAAACTTATCCGTGAATTAATTTTAGGCTATTTTTCAAGGTATTTAACGATTTTCTTTTTAAGTATTTCAAATTGAACGGGCTTTGAAATGTAGTCGTTCATACCGCTTTCCAAAAAGATTTCGTCTGCTCCCTTCATAACGTTTGCCGAGCAGGCTACAATGGGAACGGTTTTATTCCATTCTACTTCCGATGCACGTATCTTTTCTGCGGTTTCGGCTCCGTCCATATCCGGCATCATGTGGTCCATAAATATAAGGTCGTACTTCTTTTCTAAAGACATGTTATAGGCATCGATTCCGGAAAAACAGGTATCGGGCACAATATCAAACTGCTTTAAAAAGGCTGCCAATACTTTAACGTTTACCTTATTGTCATCTACCACAAGAACTCTTGCTCCCGGATACTTTGGAACAGGTTCTTCTTTAGCTTCAGGTTCTGTCTTTGCAGAGTTTTCCGGTCCGTATAAATAGAAGGTCTCGTATTTGTTTACATCGATTACGCTTCTTTCTACGCCCTTTGCTAAGGGTTCTTTATCTATAACATTTACGGGAATCCGGAAGGAGAATACGCTTCCCTTTCCGTACTCACTTGTAACTCCGTAGGTTCCGTCCATCTGCTTTAAAAGCTCAGCGGAAATTGCAAGGCCTAAGCCCGTTCCCACGATACGACGGTTTTTCTTCATATCAACCTGGCTAAAAGGCTTAAAGAGCTTATCCATATCCTCATAGGAGATTCCGCTTCCCGTATCTTCCACGGAACCCTTTAAAATAATGGAATGCTCATCCGCCACTTCGTAGTCTAGGTTAAAAGAAATATGTCCGGTTCTTGTAAACTTTTCGGCATTTCCCAAGAAGTTTATCATTATCTGTCTGATTCTAATTCCGTCCGCAAATAAAACGGAAGGAATATTGGGATTAACATCCACGTAGAATTTAAGAGGCTTATCCCCTATACGCATATTAATAACGTTTACAACAGCGTTTATAAGCTCGATGGTAGAAAACTCGGATGGAATAACGTCAAGCTTTCCCGACTCTGCCTTTGAAAGGTCCAAGGTTTCACAGATGATATCAAGAAGCATCTTACCCGAAGACCTGATCTGTGAAATGTATTCTTTAATCTTAGGAGTCTCAAATTCACGCTCCGCAAGCTCTGCCATACCGATAATCGCATTTAATGGAGTCCTTATTTCGTGGCTCATGTTAGCTAAGAATGCGCTCTTAGCCTCGTTGGCATTTTCAGCTTCATCCTTTAGCTCAATCATCTTATTCATCTGATCTTGCATAAGAGTAACATCGTCTATGATGATAAGGAAACCGATTTGTTTTCTTCTTTCCAAAATGGGCTTTGCCAAGGATGTATAGTATTTTCCGTTTACCTCAAATACATCGGAACGGCCGAAAGTACAAAGCTGCATTGGAAGGTCGTCCATAGTGTGGCCCGCTTCCCAGTCCCTTAACTGTGGGAAAATAAAGTTTGCGGATGCATTGGATGTTAAGTAATGTCTGTCTGTATCCGCCACAATAACGCCCTCATCCAAGTCTCTGTAAAGGCTTGTGTAAGCGCGGTTTTCAACATTGACCATCTTTCCGTGAGTAAGCGAAAAAGTAAGGAAAATTGTTGTAATTGATATAAATAAAGAAGTGGGGTTATATCCTTGTGAAATGCCCGTGTAATACAAAACAAGGGAAATTACGGGAGTGATGCCCATAATAAGGATAATGATTAAACGCATCTTTTCAGAATGCTTTGTGACCGTACTTAATTTCTGAATTACAGTTGCCAAAGAAAGGCCTATGAGCATACCCTGAAAACAAATAAACGCGATATTTCCGGGTCCTACGATGAATCTTAAATGGAAGCCGTATCCTGAATAATTCCATTCAACGCCTCTGTAAAAAAGATTTGTATCAAAACCAAGCATAATAAGGAAAAAGATAATGGCATCAAGAGTGCTTATGACATACCAAAGCTTGGATGGCATTTTGATGCTGCAGTACTCTCCTACAAACATGGCAAACATAGTACACAAAAATACAAGACCAAGATACTCAACACTCTTGGCTAAAAGCGCAACCGATATAAGCCTTGCCGTCATTTCCGCAAAATAACCAAAGGCATAAAGTCCGGAACAGACAGCTGCCATAATAAGAAATCTTGCGTCTACGCCCAGTCTAAAATGGATTAGGCAAAACAAGCTGTATAATGATAATGCGACCGCTACTACCTGCAAAACAGCTACAAATGTGTACATATGTTTATACATCTCCTTTAGGAAGATATGCCGGTAAAAATTGACTTAATCGTTTTATCTGTAAATTATATCACATATCAATTAATCGCCCAATACCATCTTCGCAATATCAGCCGATTGCTTTGCATCCTTGGAATAAAAATCTGCACCTATCTGCATTGCAAACTCTTCGGTAAGAACCGCGCCTCCCACCATTACCTTACAATCAAGGCCCGCATCTCTTAAGGCTTTGATGGTTTGTTCCATGGAAGAAACCGTAGTGGTCATTAAAGCCGATAAGCCCACAAGTTTTACTTTATGCTCTCTTGCGGCTTCAACCACCTTTTCTATAGGCACATCTTTTCCTAAATCAATTACAGTAAATCCATAGTTTTCAAGGATGGTCTTAACTATGTTCTTTCCTATGTCGTGAACGTCGCCCTTAACGGTAGCAAGAACAATTTTACCCTTTGAAATGGTTTCTTTGTTGTTCTTTGCCATGTGCTCTTTTATTACCGCAAATCCCGATTCTGCTGCCTGGGCGCTTGATAATAACTGGGGAAGGAAAATGGTTCCTTTTTCAAAAAGTGCCCCCACTTCATCAAGAGCCGGAATCAAATCTTCGTTTACAACATCCAAAGCATCCTTTGTTTCAAGAAGCTCTTTAACCTTTCTTGCAGTTAAATCTCCGAGACCTTTTTTTATCAAATCCTTTATGGAAGCTTCGGTTGACTTGGCTTCTTCTTTAACGGCCACGGTATCCGCATATCTTTCAACGTAAATTGTTGCGGACTTATCAATGTTTGCTAACACATGATAGGCATTTACGGCGCCCATCATTGCTGCATTGTTGGGGTTAATAATCGGAAGGTCAAGGCCTGCCTGCATGGCTAAGGTTAAGAAGGTTGTGTTTATAAACTCTCTTCTTGGAAGTCCGAAGGAAATGTTTGATACACCAAGGACTGTATGGACTCCGTATTTAGCCTTAACTTCTCGGATTGCGTCAAGGGTTTCTTTTACCTCTTTTTGCTGAACGGAAGCGGTCAAAGTTAAACAGTCAATATAAATATCTTTTGTTTCGATTCCGTAGTGGTGACATCTGTCAACGATTCTTCCGGCAATTTCCACTCTTTTCTTAGCTTCTGAAGGAATGCCGTCTTTATCCATGGTAAGGCCTATTACAGCGGCACCGTACTTAGCGGCAATGGGAAGAATTTTATCAAGGACTTCCGGTTCACCGTTAACAGAGTTAACCAAGGCTTTACCGTTATATATTCTTAAGGCTTTTTCAATTACATTTGCATCCGATGAGTCTATCTGCAAAGGAAGGTCAACAACAGTCTGAAGCTCTTTTACAACTTCCACCATCAGTGACTCTTCGTCAATCTTTGGAAGGCCCACGTTTACGTCTAAGATTTCAGCGTTTGCTTCAGCCTGCTCCATTGCCTGATTTTTTACATAATCTATGTCGTGATTTAATAAGGCTTCTTTAAATACCTTTTTGCCTGTAGGGTTGATTCTTTCTCCCACCACATGGACTTTGGTTACATCAACAAAAGCCCTTCCGCTTGAAAGGTAGGATTTGTTGTTTTTTTCAGGGCGCTTCGGCTTATAGTTTTTAGCTGCTTTTGATAAGGCACTAATAAATTCAGGATCCGTTCCGCAGCATCCGCCCACCATGGAAACACCCATCTCCATGAAGGGAATCATTTCATTTGCAAACTCTTCGGCGGTCATATCATATCCGCCTGTTTTAGGATCCGGAAGGCCTGCGTTTGGCTTAACAATTAAAGGTAAATCAGAAACATCTCTCATCCTTTTAACAAAGGGAAGAAGCTCTTTAGGGCCCAAAGAACAGTTAACGCCTATGGCATCTACCTTTAATGCCGATAAGGTGATGGCCATTGCTTCAACCAAGGTTCCGTTAAAGGTTCGACCGTTAGGTTCAAAGGTCATGGTGACTAAAATCGGAAGCTTTGAATTCTCTTTTGCAGCCAAAACTCCGGCCTTAACTTCAAGCAAGTCGGTCTGAGTCTCAAACACTAAAAGATCCGCCCCTGCCTTTTCTCCCGCCACAATCATTTCTTTGTACATATCGTAGGCGGAATCGAATTTAAGATTTCCAAAGGGCTCCAAGATATCACCAATTGTGCCCATATCAAGAGCTACCAAGGCATTATACTTTGAAGCTACCTCTTTAGCGTTCTTAACGCCTGCCGTAACGATTTCTTCAACCGAATATTTGGATGTCTTACATTTGTAGGCGTTTGCGCTAAAGGTATTTGAGTATATGATATTAGATCCTACTTTTAGGTAGGATTCGTGAATTTCCTTAATTATTTCAGGGTGAGTTAAGTTTAGTTCTTCAGGGATGTGGCCCATGGGAGCTTTTCTTTTTACAAGCTCCGTGCCCATGGCTCCGTCCAAAATAAGAATCTTGTCAAAAAAGTCCATTATTCCTCCATAAGACCCGCAATTGCAGTAACGCTTTTAAGCGGATTCATTAAGTTATTCTCGTTTAACCTTACTCCCGCGATTTTCTCGGTATTTAAAAGCCTTATAAAATCTTTCTGACTGTCTAAGGGCAAGTCTCCGTATCCCGGGCTGAAACGAGTGGTAGTTTTCTTTCCAAGTTCCTTTTCGACCTCAAGCTGTAAGTTATCGCATGCCTTCTCGATTGCGGCAATACCGCAGGCATTTAAGCATACTCCAAGCGTTGGGTCTTTAATCATCTGTTTTTCAACTTCTCTGTCAAAATCTATTCCTATGGTAACGCAAAAAAGAATTGCCTCGTTAAGGCCTTTTAAAAGCTTTTTTAGGCTTTCACCGTAAAGCACACAATCGGCCCCTTCCAAGGTAATTCCTTCTTTAGATTCGCGTATTGAATAAAGCTTCCAAACCTGTCTTACATTTATAATCTTATTACAGATATTAAAGGCGGCTTTAAGCTTTTCTTCCACAACTTCCGTTATTTCGCTTCCTCGATACCCTAAGTATCTAAGCACTTCTTTTCTGTCCGAATCATCGAGTTTAACTGTCATTATAATTTGTTGGCGCTTGCAAATAAGCTTTGCGTAGCGTTTGTAATGTATTTTGCAACTTCAACGTTATTCATCATATAAAGATGAACTCCGCGAACGTCGTTGGCCACAAGGTCTGTGATCTGGTCTACCGTATATGACATTCCGGCTTGATACAAAGCTTCAGGTGAGCTTGCGTATTTACTTATGATTCTTGCAAACTTTGTGGGAATTGATGCTCCGCACATAGCAACGGTTCTTTCTATCTGAGACTGCTTAACTATGGGCATAACACCTGCCGCGATGGGAACATTGATTCCTGCCTTTTCAACCTTTTCCCTGAATGCATAAAAGACTTCGTTATCAAAGAAAAGCTGAGTGGTAAGATGTGTTACTCCGGCGTCTACCTTTTTCTTTAAGTTTTCAATGTCTTTATCAAGGTTTTCAGCATCCGGATGACACTCAGGATAACAGGCACCCGCCACATTAAAGAAAGGGTCGTATTCTTTTATAAATTTTACAAGCTCATCCGCATGAGAAAATGCCATCTTTTCGCTTCCGTCCTGAGGCATATCTCCGCGAAGAGCAAGTATATTCTGTACTCCCGAAGTTTTTAAGTTGTCTAAGACTGCCTTAAGCTCTTCCTTGTCAGCACCTACGCATGTTAAGTGGCTTAAAGGCTCAATCCCGTATTCTGTTTTTATTAAAGAAGCTATTTCCGCAGTTTTTTCTTTTTGCTGCTTGCTTCCACCTGCTCCGTAGGTAACCGATATGTAATCAACATCGATTCCTCTTAAGCCGTAAAGAGTGTTATAAACCGTCTCAAGGGCGCTCGTTTTCTTTGGAGGGAAAACTTCCATTGAGTAAACGGTTCTTTTGTTTTCATATAATTTGGCAATGTTCATTTATCTATATTCCTAAAATATTTGTAGCTACCGCAAAATACACGATAAGCGAAAGCGCATCGACGATTGTGGTGATGAAGGGGCTTGCCATTACAGCCGGGTCAAATCCCAGGCGTTTTGCCACCATAGGAAGTGAACAGCCCACAAGCTTTGCCACAAAAATGGCAACGATTAAAGTAATGCATACAACAAAGGCAATCATCACGCCCACTTTATCAAAGAACAAAAGCTTTAAAAAGTTACAAGCCGCAAGGGTGACACCGCAAAGGAAAGCCACTCTCATTTCTTTCCAGCATACTTTGAAAAAGTCTTTAAAAGCGATTTCTTCAAGGGAAAGTCCACGAATAACCGTAACGCTTGCCTGTCCTCCGGCATTACCGCCCGTATCCATAAGCATGGGGATAAAGAAACTAAGAGCCGGAATGGCACCTAAGGCTTCTTCAAAGTTTTTCATGATGCTTCCCGTGAATGTAGCGGAAACCATCAAGAGTAAAAGCCAGGGTATACGCTTCTTCCAAGTCTCAAAGACGCTTGTCTTCATATAAGGCTTGTCGGAAGGCACGATAGCGGCCATCTTTTCAATATCTTCCGTTGTTTCTTCTTCCATGATATCCACGATATCATCGACGGTGATAATACCCACAAGGCGGTTTTCATTATCAACAACGGGCATTGCGGTAAAGTCGTATTTTTTAAACTGCTTGGCAACGTCTTCCTGGTCCATAAGGGTGTTAACGGAAACCACATTTGTTTCCATTATTTCTCCCACGGTTTTGTCGGGATCTGCCAAGAGTAAACCTCTTAAAGTAAGAATACCAAGAAGGGTTCTTGATTTATCCAAAACGTACAAATTGTTGATGGTTTCGGAATCTCTTCCCACTTTGCGCACACGCTCCAAAGCCTGTGCAACGGTAAGGTTTTCTTTTAAATCTACAAACTCGACAGTCATGATACTGCCGGCTGATGAATCGGGGTAACGAAGAAGGTGATTGATGTCGCGCCTTGTGTCTGCACTTGCAGATGCAAGTATTCTTCTTACGACGTTTGCAGGCATTTCTTCAAATAAGTCTGCAGCATCGTCGGCCATCATGTTGATAACGATGTTTGCGGCATCACGTTCCGACAAAGAAGTAATGATCATCTGCTGATGTTCTACTTCAAGATATGCAAATACGTCGGCTGCTTTATCTTTAGGCAAAATTCTGAAGACTTTTATCATGTCTTCTTCCGGGATTTCTTCCAGCACCTGAGCGATATCTGCATCGTATAATTCGATAAGCTTCTGTCTTAAGCGTGTGTATTGCTTGGTCTCTAATAATTCCTTGATTTCTTCCATAGCAATTTCTCCTTTAAAGATGTAGTTTTATTATTCTGTCCCGCTCGGGGATTGGTACTGTCTGAAGATATATGACCTGACATAATAAAACCACCACCTTTCATAAAGAGATTGCTTAAAATACAACAAAAAAACTTCTTAATAAATATAGAATACTCAGGTTTTCATGTCAATAAAATAAGCATCGGAAATTTTAGAAAAATCCATCTTTGAATTGGTCAAAGAAACAAGGTCTTCCCTGACTTTTTCCACATCGTTAAAATCAACCCTTATATACATGCAAACATTGTTTGCGTAGTAGATATTGTTTAGGGTAATTTCTTCTTTTTCTATATAACGTTTTATGATTTCTGCGTTTTTATAATCCGCCTCAATTTTAATTTCGGCGCCGTAACGCATTGTGCCGATTTTTGAGTTTTTAAGGCCAAGAGATGCCGCTTCCACATACATTCTGGCTAAAGGCCCCGCCCCTAAAAGAGTGCCTCCGAAGTACCTTGTTACCACAATGCAAACGTCCGTCACTTTGGCTTCTTTTATCACATTAAAAATAGGAAGGCCTGCCGTCTGCTGAGGCTCCCCATCGTCAGAGTACTTTACTTTATCGCTGTTTTTCCCGATTACGTAGGCATAGCAATTATGGCGCGCATCGTAATATTCTTTTTTTATTGAATTAACAAAAGAAACCGCTTCTTCTTCACTTTTAACCGGGGCTACATGGGCAATGAAACGAGACTTTTTTAACTCAGTTTCACCGCTTCCCCCTTCAACGCAAACTTTATATGCTTCATTCATGGTTTTATTATAATGCATTGCTTACGAATTTGTGAAGATTTGCTTAAGCGACTTCTTTTTTTAAGCCCTATTTGGTATAATGCATTAGTTAGTTGTAATATGCAATTTAATAATAATTACTTCTGTTTAAAGGAGAAAATATATGAACTATGGTAGGCGGGGCATTAAGGCTCGTCAGGCGGCCTTAAATGCAAGAGGCCCGAAATGGTCGCGCAAGTTTCTTTTGATATTTATTGAAGCTGCGTGCATAGCAATCTTAGCCGTAGGCGTTATGTGTGCGGCACTGGGAATCGGCTTGTTTAAGGGAATCTTATCAAGCGCACCCGATATTTCAAAAATAAACGTTACTCCCACAAAGCTTGCTTCTTTTGTATACGATGCGGAAGGTAATGAAATCGGTAAGCTTGTTGCGGAGAGTTCAAACCGTATTATCATAAGCAGCGAAGACATTCCACAGGATATGAAGGATGCTTTCGTGGCCCTTGAAGACGAACGTTTTTATCAGCATAACGGTATCGACATTCAGTCAATCATTCGTGCGGCTGTATATGCCATTCAGCACGGACGAATGGGACAAGGTGCCAGTACCATCACCCAGCAGCTTATAAAGAATAACGTATTTGAAGGCTGGGCTACCGAAAAAAACAATATGGAAAAGATAAGGCGTAAGATTCAGGAACAGTACTTGGCGGTTCAGCTTGAAAAGACCACCGATAAAGACGCCATTCTTACCACTTACTTAAACACCATTAACTGTGGTCAAAACACTTTGGGTGTGCAGGCAGCCAGCTTAAGATATTTCGGAAAAGATTGTAAAGACTTAACACTTTCCGAATGTGCGGTTATCGCTCCTATCACACAGGCGCCCACAAAATATAACCCCATCATTCATCCCGATAACAACAGAAGCCGTGCGGAAGATACATTAAATAAGATGCTTGATCAAGGCTATATTACCCAGGAAGAATACGACGAAGCCTGGAACGACGATGTTTATTCAAGAATTCAGACCAACAACGAATTAAAAAATGAACAGTCTTCCGTTAACTCTTACTTTGTGGATGCTGTTACGGAAAAGCTTGAAGAAGATCTTTTGGCCTTAGGATATACAGAGGATCAGACCTACGCTTTAATGTACAGCGGCGGTTTAAGAATTCAGTCAACCATGGATCCCGAGATTCAAAGAATCTGTGATGAAGAATTTGCAAATCCCGAGAACTACTTTGGTATCGATAAATGGTATCTTGACTATAGACTTACCATTCAAAAAGCAGACGGAACCATTCAAAATCACAGTTCCGAAATGTTTAGAACATACTTTAGGAAAAACAGGTCGGCTTCTTTTAACATGTTATACACTTCACAGGAAGATGCATATGCCGACTGCGAAACATACCAGGATGCGGTTATGGAAGAAGGGGACGAAATCGTTGGTGAACCTTTTATCCACTTAACCATCCAGCCACAGATTTCATTTACGGTTGCAGATCAGGCGACAGGCCAGATTAAGGCTATGATCGGAGGACGCGGCGAAAAGGAAGGAAACAGAACTCTAAACCGTGCCACTCAGTCAATGCGTCAGCCCGGTTCCTGCTTTAAGGTGCTTGCGGCATTTGGTCCCGCAATTGACGCTAAAGGCATGAGCCTTGCAACGGTTTACAACGATGCTCCCTTTAACTACATAGACGGAACTCCCGTTGCAAACTGGTATAAAGACGGTTACAGAGGACTTCAGTCTATCCGTAAAGGTATTGAACAGTCCCTTAACATCGTAGCTGTTAAAACAATCACACAGATTACTCCCGCTTTGGGATTTAACTACTTACAAAACTTAGGCTTCACCACTTTGGAAGAAGCAAAGCCCATAGGCGACAGAATCTTTACGGATATCGGTCAGCCCCTTGCTTTGGGCGGTATCACAAACGGTGTAAAGAACTTTGAGCTTAACGCAGCTTATGCTTGCATTGCAAACCAGGGCGTATATATTGAGCCTACACTCTATACAACTGTTATGGATGCAGACGGAAATGTTTTAATCGATAATACAAATCCCGATTCAAGAAGAGTGTTCTCAGAGCAGACAAGTTTTCTTCTTACAAGCGCAATGACAGACTGTGTACGCTTTGGTACAGGTACAAACGCAAGATTTGCAGGAATGTCGATTGCCGGTAAAACAGGTACCACTTCCGATGAGCGTGACGTTTGGTTTGCAGGTTTCACACCCTACTACACAGCAACATGCTGGGTAGGATTTGATAACAACGAAGTAATGAATTCTAAGGAACAAAGAGCGGTTCAGGTAATGTTCTCAAAGGTTATGTCAAGAGTTCACGAAGACCTTACGGACCCGGGATTCCCTGTTCCCGCAGGAATTGTGAGAGTGCCTGTTTGTTCACAGTCAGGTAAGCTCCCCACTCCCGGACTTTGTGATGCTTGCATAGTAAGCGAATATTTCACTCCCGACTCTGTTCCCACTGAATATTGTGATGTTCACATTCAGGGTCAGATTTGTGCTTTTGATAATTTAAGAGCATGTCCCGGATGTCCCTTCGCTTATGAAGGTGTAACCACCACTCTTCCTCCTGAAGATCCTTCACTTTGGCAGGGCTCAAACGTACTTGCCACAGAGTTAGATCCTCTTGGAGCCGGTGCACAAAATGCCGCAAATAACGGCTTCTGTCACCACAACGAGCAGTTCTTTATGCAGGAAGGCTGGGAAGGCCGAGTGGAAGCAGAAAGAGCTGAACTTGATGCAAGAAACGCCGCCGCTCAGGCAGCATGGGAAGCAGCCCAGGCAGCCGCAGCCGGTCAATAAGATAAAAAAAGCCTGTGCATTTAATTGCACAGGCTTAATTTTTTTATTTTGAATTACTGTCTTTCAAGAAGTTCTTTATATTCTGCACTTGAAAGTTCTTTATACATGCCACATTCGGGGCAGCAAATACCGCGTTTCTTTGTAACAGAAATAATGGGAATAAAGAAAAGTGTGAACTTAAATTTTTCTTTTGCCAAAACCTTTTCTGTATTGTATCCGCAGTTAGGACATACCGAATATCCTAAGGTTCTCTCTGTCTTAACATCATTTTTAGATCCCCAGATAATAAACATTATTCGATTCCTCCTTCTGCTCTGTTGCTTTGAGCGATTCCTCTAAGTCTTTCAAGCACCGTATCATACTCTGCGTTGTTTCTTCTTATTGACCATGAGCCGTAATAAACTTTTGAGTCCTTTGTGATTACCTTAATCCACTTATATGAGTAATCATAGACATTGTTGTGAATGTTTGTATAGTAAGCATTCACGATATCGGAAGTAGGAATCACTCCTCCTTCTCTTCCGCCAAAAATAACTTCACGGTCTGTAATTATAGTATTTACTTCCCTGTACTCTTTGGCTGATCCGTTTTCAAGTGCGGCCATGATTCTCTGCTTTTCTGTTTCATCGGTCATCTTCTTTAAAACTCTTTTAGCAGAACCGAATCCTCTTCCCTTGCTGATTTCAATAAGTCCGATGATAAGCATTAATAATGCCGCAACCCACAAGAAAAAGCCAATCGCCGTTGCGTCAACCATCAAAAAGAAGCCAACAACAAAAGCCGCCAAAGCGCCCCATAAGAGCCCTTTACCTTTAGAATTTTTCATCCTCTTCACCTCTTTGTTATAAACGTAGTTTTAATAACGACATCCTCTAATATACTACTCTTAAAAAAATTGTCAATGAATTGTCTGATTGTACCAAATTACGAACAATTTCCTCCCATTTTTCATTGACAATCCCGCGCACACTATGCTATCATATCATTCGTGTCCGAGAGGATAAGATGCTGATGTGGCTCAGTCGGTAGAGCGTCGCCTTGGTAAGGCGGAGGTCACGGGTCCGATTCCCGTCATCAGCTCGTTAGCAACAAAAGAATGGCCTTGTGCTTGCACAAAGGCCATTTTTTATTGCTAACGAATTGATGACGGATGGAGATGAGGGCCCGTGGGCGGGACAATGAAGGAGCCGGTCGCCAAGCTTGCTTGAAGAACGGCTACTCCATTGAACCGCCTCACGGGAACGATTTGCGCGAAGGCATGAGCCATGCAAAGACGTAAGTTTAAAGGCTTGGCGGGAGCTTGCTCACAGCCAAGGCTTTGGACTTGCGGATTTATAGGGCGAAGCCCGCGACGAAATAAATTGCGCAGCAATTTATGAGTCCGCATGGCTCATGTCGATTGGCCGAGTCATGACTCACGCCAGAAGAGCCGACAAACTCGAAGTTGTTGACAGGCCCATCTTCTTGAACTAGCGTTCAAGAAGCATCCCTCGCTCTAAAGAGCTCGGTCAATTCCGATTTATCTTTATGAATGACCCACTAACCCCGTCCCCTAGGGCCATTTCCCCATCTCCGGCACACAGTGCATGTGGACTCTTGAAAGCACTCTAAAGCCTTCGGCTCTTCCCTTTAATCTCTTAATCCCAAACTCAATGCTTCTTAGATTAAGATAAAGCTTAAGGGACTTAAGCGCCGAAGAGCCCTTTGGATACTGGCTTTCATGGCACTCAATTGCCTTAAACTGCTCTTTTACATGCCCGCTTGTTTTAACAAATCTGTTTGGCTTAGCCGTCATATAAAATGCAATTGCTTTAACATCAGAAGACTTTGCTCCATGGGCTTCCATTATCTCTTTAAAGGGCGCAAAGAAAGCAATCTTCTTTGCCGCATCTCCCACGTTTAAATGGTCCGCGTGGCACTCACTTTTTACATCAGGGTCAGTAGCAAAGATAATGTCAGGCTCTATATTTCCGATTTCTTTAGCAATGGCATCGTATAGGTCGTTATAGGAATATAACCCTCCGTCAGGTAAATCTAAGAACCTTACATCCATAACTCCCAAAACCTTTGCAGCCTTTATGCTCTCTTCTTTTCTGATTTTAATCAATTCTTCAAAGTCAGGCTTCTCTTTTAAATTTTCATATCCGAATCTTCCGTCCAGACATATTAAAAAAGAAACCTTCTTCCCAAGCCTAACAAGCTTTGAAACGGTAGCTCCCGCGCCTATTTCAATATCATCGGGATGCGGCCCTATGAAAAGATAGTTTTCAAAGTTTTCGATTTTAGGAATAGGTGTTGCTATTTTTAATGCTAAAGAAGTAAGCCCCATAGAGTTCTCCCTTAAATACACTTTTCTTTAATTATATCAAAAAAAGAGAATCCTTTCGGATTCTCTTTTAATTCTATTTATTCAAATGCGGCCGCAACCTTAGGTAACAACTCTCTTATCTTTAGATGCTGAGGGCAAACCTTTTCACATTTTCCGCACTTAATACATTCGGATGCCTTTCTGTGGTCACCGGAAGTAGCACTTGCGTAAAAGTCATTTGCCTTATTTATCTTAAAGGCACTCTTTTCATTTAAGGCTGAGAAAAGCTCAGGAATCACAATGTTCATAGGACAGTGGTTTTCTTCGATACAATATCTGCAGGAAGTACAGGGGATTCTCTCAGTACCCTTAAATATATCCACAACCTTTCTTACAGCATCAAGCTCATCATTGTTTAAAGGCTTAAAGTCTTTCATGGCCTTAATGTTATCTTCCATCTGCTCCATGTTGCTCATGCCTGATAAAACAACGGCAATCTGAGGAAAGCTTGCCGCAAATCTTACTGCGTAGCTTGCATTGCTTCCGCCGTTTAAGCCCTTTAAAACCTTGTCTGCTTCAGCGGGAAGATTAACGAGGTTTCCGCCCTTAACAGGCTCCATTACAAGCACAGGCTTATTGTGCTTTTCACACACTTCATAGCACTTTCTGCTTTCAACATCCGGGTCGTCGTAGTCTAAGTAGTTAAACTGAATCTGCACCACTTCGATTTCCGGGTGCTCTGTCAAAATCATATCAAGAATTTCTGCCTTATCGTGGAATGATAAGCCAAGGTGCTTTATAAGCCCCTCTTCCTTAAAGCCGTATGCAGTCTCATAGGCCTTAAGCTCTTTATACTTCTTATAATTATTTCTGTTTTGAGCGTGCATAAGATAAAAATCAAAATAGTCTACGCCACACCAGCTAAGCTGATTCTCAAAAAAAGGTCTGATTCCTTCCTGTGTGTTAAAGAAAGATTCAGTAAGCTTGTTTGTCAAAAGAAACTGCGAGCGATCAAATCGCTTAGACACACAGTCTCTTATTGCGGTTTCGGACTGCCCGCCGATATATCCGTGTGCAGTGTCAAAATAGTTAAATCCGGCACCAACGAATGCATCAGCCATCTTGGAAAACTCTTCATAGTCTACCTTGTCATTGTTCATAGGCAGTCTCATACATCCAAATGCAAAGTTGCCGTTAACTTCGGGGAAATATCTGTTTTGCTGCATTCTTACCTCCGTTTTTATAGAATTACACATATCTACCTTAACTATAACGGGTAAAAACGTTTTAGAAAAGCATTATATATTGCATTTATAAAAGAAAATACCATATTCAAATTTTTATAAGAAATAATGTTACAAAAAATGTGGTTATATGAGTACTTAGATGGTATACTAGTTATTATATTTAAAAATTTAATTCAAAGTGAGGTTTTATTGTGCAAATACACGAAGTAACACATCTTGCCATAGTGGTAAGAATACTTGTTGCGATTGTTCTTGGGGGAATAATCGGCTTGGAAAGAGGTCTTAAAAACAGACCCGCAGGACTTAGAACCTACATGCTTGTGTGCGTAGGCTCCTGCCTTATCATGCTTACAAACCAGTACATTTATCAAATGTATAACGTAGGCGACCCCGTCAGAATGGGTGCCCAGGTGGTAAGCGGTATCGGTTTTCTTGGTGCCGGTACAATCGTCGTAACAAGACGTAATCAGATTAAGGGCTTAACAACCGCCGCAGGTCTTTGGGCCGCAGCCGCTGTTGGTTTGGCCGTGGGAATCGGTTTATATGAAGCCGCTATTTTAGGCGGTGCCACCATTTTCCTTGTACTTTCAATCATCCACCGCTGGGACAACAACATGCGTATGCATTCAAAGGTTGTGGAAGCTTATGTGGAGCTTAATTCAAAAATCAGCCTCGGTGATTTCATGAGAAAGATAAGAGAAATGGATCTTGAAATCGACAGCATAAGAACCGAATACGAATCAACTTTCGAAGAAGGAAAACACGCCTACATCGTGGTGTTAAAATCAAAGCAGAAAAGAAACCACGATTTATTGTTCCAAAGTCTTCGCGACATAGACGGTGTTTCCTATGTAGAAGGATTATAAAATCAAGAAACAAAAAGATGGTCTTAACCGACCATCTTTTTTATTTGACATTTTAAAATTTTGATTATATACTAAGCAGGTTCTACGTCAGTTCGAGACCTTCCTGACGTTAAATAAAACTAAAGGAGAAAAATATGAATAAGAAAGCTCTATTTATCACACAGGCTGCCATGATTGCAGCTCTCTATGTGGTGCTCACTGTGTTTATCAACGCATTTAACCTTGCAAGTGGCGCCATTCAGGTAAGAATTTCTGAAGCTCTTACCGTTTTACCCTTTTTCACACCCGCAGCCATTCCCGGATTGTTTATCGGCTGCCTTATAAGTAATATCGTTACAGGATGCCTTCCTTGGGATGTAGTGTTTGGTTCAATGGCAACACTCATAGGTGCTCTCGGAACATACGCATTAAGAAAGTATAAGTTCTTAGCTCCCGTTCCTCCCATCCTTGCAAACGCATTTATCGTACCCATTATCTTAATTAAGGTATACGCAGTTCCCGATGCTTATTGGTTCTTGTTACTTACAGTAGGTGCCGGCGAAGTGATTTCCTGCGGTATCTTAGGTATGATTCTTTTATTTGCACTTAACAAATATAAAGATACAATTTTTAGACAATAAACAAATTTACCAAGGTCGAAAAGAAAGCTCGTGGCTTAAAACCACGAGCTTTTAAATTTACTTTTCTTTCTTTATTATCGTGATAGGTATAATTGCAAGTATTGCTACAATTGCCGCTGCCATAAACAAAGAGTAGGGAGGCACAAAATCGTTTCCGTTTAAGCCCATGGCATCAAGTCCTAGGATAAGTGAAATAATCGGTCCCACAATCATGGGAATCAATACGGTAAAGCACATTCTTACGCCCTGAAGTCTTCCTTCACATCCCTTGGGAATATGGTCTTGGAAGTTTGCGTTAAAGGCTCCTATCAAAGAAAGGATGCCGCCCATCATTAATGAGCCGCCACCGTATAATAAAAGGGTTCTTAAGCCTCCCTCTGCAAACTGAAGGCTGTAGAAAGATAAAATTCCCACAACAGTCATTAAAAGAAGGGGCACATAAAAGCCTTTTCTTCCATGCTTATCAAACATGAATCCAAATATTCCGGTAAGGATTGCGGAACAAACAATTATTACAGCCATGGGAATAACAAACATATCTCCAAGCTTTAATGTCACTATCAAAAAGTTAATTAAATAAGAAAAGAAAGTCTGCTGAGAAATACCGATAAGGCAGGCTCCAAGAAGCGTCACGTATAAAATCTTATTATTCTTAACGGTTTCTTTTTTAAATCCGTAAAAAATCTCTTTGACATCAAGACTGTTTCCAAGAGCCTTAACGTCTTTTGCATCTTTAATCAAAATTAAAGCAAGAATGCCCGCAAGAAGCGGAATTATACCGATTACCACAAAGAACAATGCATTGCTGTCGTTGGAACTGTTATAAAGGCTTCCAAGGCCCACAAACACGATAACCACGGCAATTACGGGTAAGATTGATAAGATTCCGTTTATTCTTCCTCTGTTTGTATCGTCCGTATTGTCAGCCACCCAGGCATTAAAGGCTGCATCGTTTGATGTGGAGCCCGCAAAGGTCATGATGCAGTCAAATAAAACTATAAGTACTGCGGTAAGAAATAACTTTGAACCGTCCACCTTCATAGGAAGGATTGCAAAAAGCATGATTGTAAAGCCCCAGAAGATGTATCCAAAAGAAATAAAAGGTTTTCTTTTCCCCACCTTATCAGACCAGGCGCCCGCAAAAATCGTGGTTGCGGTTGCAGCAATTGCCGACAAAATAACCATCCATGTGGTAACCCAGTAAGACATGTCGCTTCTTCCTGAATTTGCAAACACGTCCTGGGCAAAGGTGGCAAAATACATGTTTTCAACTATCCATGCTATCTGCCCGATAAGCCCAAAGAAAATGGCGCTAAACCATATCCTGCCTCCAAGAGGCGTAACCTTTTTTTCACTTCCCATAAAAATACCCTCCGTTTTTAAAATACTAAAGGAGCCTTAAAAAAAGCTCCTTTTATGTTTCTCTATATATGATTGTATATCTCTTGAACGGTAGGTGCAATGTCTTTTACGCCTGCTTCAATCAAAGATTCTTTGGTCCCGAATCCGTATAAAACGCCGATACAGTCAATGCCCACGTTTTTGGCGCCTTCTGCGTCAAACTTTGTGTCTCCGATTAAAACAACTTTCGATTTATCGGGATTATTAAAGGCTTCAAGGGCATAATTTAAAACGTCTGTCTTTGTGGTGCGTTTTCCATCAAGAGTGGCTGCCGCAATTACATCAAAGATTCCGTTCATTCCAAACTTATCTAAAATCGGAATCGTAAACTTTTCGGGCTTACTGGTAGTAACCGCAAGCTTTCTTCCGCTTTCTTTGATTTTTAAAAGCACATCCTTTATTCCTTCATAAGGAACGTTTTCAAACAAGCCGATTTTGTTGTAGTATTCGCGATAAGAAGCTGTTGCTATTTTTATTTCTTCATCACTTAAGTTCCAGAAGGTTTTAAAGGAATACTCGATGGGAGGTCCCATGCATTTTCTCATATTTGATCTGTCTTCTTCTATTCCAACGCTCTTTAAAGCAATCTGAATTCCTTTTGACACACCTTCAAAAGAATCGGACAATGTTCCGTCCAAATCAAAAAACACGTAATCGTACATATATAAACTCCAAACTTTTAATTGAATATAAGACTCTGTAAAACACTGGAAAGCGTTTCTTCTAAGTTAAGGCCGTCTTCGGAAACAGTTATGTCTGCATACTTTTCGTAAAGAGGGGTTCTCTCTTCATATAGGGATTTAAGAGTCTGTCCGTCTTTTAAGACAACACCTCTTCCCTTTAAGTTTCCAAGCCTGTTATTTAAATCATCATAATTAAGCTTTAAATAAACCACCTTACCGATGGACTTTAAATGCTCCATTGCTTTTTGAGAATAAACCACGCTTCCGCCGGTAGCTATAACGGTACGCTCCGCTTCGATTTCGGCATTGACTTCTTCTTCAACTTTTAAGAAACCGTCAACTCCGTCTTCTGCTATTATCTCTTTTAAAAGACGCTTCTCTCTTTTTTGAATCAAGAGATCCGCGTCCACAAATTCAAATCCAAGTTCCTTTGCAAGCACTACACCCAAGGTGCTTTTCCCAACACCGGGCATGCCGATTAGTACAATGTTTTTATCAGACATATTTTTTCTCCAAATCAAATTACCAAATCAGTATATATCAAAAAGCGAATGCCCGCAACACACATAAAAGGCAGGAAATATATATTTCCTGCCTTTAAAATATCTCATTTGCTTATACAGTCTCACCCTTGTTGATCATGAAGACTTTACACATGTTCTTTGCAAAATCAACGGGGTATAACTGAACCATTGTGGAATCAATAAGGTTTTCAACATCAACCCTGAAAGAAACCTTTACAAACAAATCCTGACTGTTTTCAAAGATTTTTTCAAAAACCTTGATACTTTCTACATCGATAGTGTTAACTTCAGGTGTGGAAATATCAACGGGAATACCAATCATTGTAGCCATTGATGTAGCACTTGTGCCCATCATCTGGTTCATGGCTTCGGAAATGGCACTCTGCTCAAGCTCTCCGATTTCACCTTCCGTCTTACCGGGACCTCCCATCATAAGGTCGGCCATGCAAACCACATCTCTTTCTTTAAGGATGAAAAGGTTATTGCCGGTTAAGCCCTTTATATAATGAATCTGCACGAACAAACATGTCTTTTCGTAGTCATCAAGCGCCGCACTTCTGTTTATAACCTCAACGCGAGGTGTTGTTATGTTAACTACATGGTTAACCATTAAGCTAAGTGTCGTTGCTGCATTTCCCATGCTGATATTGGCGATTTCTCCCAATATATCCATTTCTTTGCCGGTAAGTTGTTCCACTTGTTTTTCTCCTTGTAGATGTTTTCTTTCTGCAAGTATAACCCTCGGCAATTAACGTAAAGCAATCAAGGTGAGCAAACGGTACACTTCTCTTTATATCCGGCACTTATGGCGTCGGATAACTTTTCATAGTAAATTGCATTATCTCCGTTAGGCTCTAAAATGCAGCCTTTTCTGTGAATAAGCTTTGTGGTCTTATTCACTACGTAGTCATAATCTTTTTTGTTTTCTTCTTTTGCTGATGTTGATGTAGACGTGGACGTAACGATTCCGTTTTTCTCATTGGATTCTTTAACCAATGCCTTTTGTTCGTCCAAGGCTTCTCTTTCCTGAAGCCTTACAATTTCATCATAAGAGATTTCGCCTGAATTATTCTCGGAAACATCAGTTGTCTTTGTGCCTTGAGTCTGAATGGGCGCTGTTATCGCTCCCACAACTTCATCCTTAGCATCAGAAATAATGACGCCTGCGGCATCAAGCACATCACTGATGGTGACCTCTCCGCCCTCTACAACTACTTCCTTCGGAACGGATTCATCTACCAATTGAACGGTCTTTCCGTCATTCTTTGCAGCATAAATAACAATGGTGGCAACTCCCGCCATGCAAAAAGCTATAATGGTGTATGCTATCCCTCGTAAAAATTTCATGCCTAAGCCCCCTAAGACATTTTATTCTCACTCTTAGTCAAAATCATCGTTTATCTTCCAAGACATCAAAAGGTGTGCCCTTTGCAAAAGGACTTTTGATGTCACATCGGCCGTGATGATATTCCCTTATTAATGTACCATCCGGCAATTCTTCGCTCACTTTAACCTTCATGCGCGAAGTTTCCGATTTTGAAAAATTATCCAACAAATCGACGATTTCCTCGATAGTCTTTTCGTCTCCCATTTTTATACCCTCTTTTTACATTGTATATGGTTTTTAAGAAAAAAGGAAGTACTATAGTACTATTTTCTATAATAAAACTATAAAAGCCCGCTTCATTATGAAGCGAGCTTAAATAGTATCATTTAATATTTACCCTAGAAAATACTCATTCCCGCTGAAAGAATGAATACCATGAACCCGCCTACCAGCAACATTCCCGAAATAATGCTCTTTAAATCCTTCGCTTCTTTAAACATTTTTTCTCCTTGCCTTGGGCTTATCCCAAATTTTTATTATCCCTTACGGGACGATTTTTATGATAGCAAGAAGATATTAAAATCAAATTAATGGGCTAAGAATTTTTTGCATTTCGAATCTGCTTAATGATAAGCCCCAAAAGTTCTCTGTTTTCTGAAGAAAGGCTTGTTAAGCACTTAATCAAGCTTATCACCTTTTTAAAGTCCACATGAAGCATATCGTTTATATGATTTATGCCGTTTTTTGAAAATACACCGAAAAATTCATCAACCACACGTTTTCTTTCATCCATGGGGATTGAATCAATCCAGTCGTTAATCTGTTTTGAAACGTCGTCGCTAAACTCGGTAGTGCCCACCATTCTTTCAAGTGAGTTAAAAGAAACCTCCCAGTTAAAAACATCATGCTGATATAGCCCCGGGCCAAAAGCGCCTACGATTATCGGTTCGCAAGGAGGGATCATGAGCCTTCCTATGATGCTGTTTACGGGGATGAAAGCTTTTATTCTGTCTTTAATCTGTAGGAAGCCTAAGTTTTCTTTTAAGTCATCTATAAAGCCCGGCGCATCAAAAACGTACACCTGCTTTATTTTTTTCTTTAACTTTTCATCAGCAAAAATAGCTGAGTATAACGCTAAGTTACCGCCCTTTGAATGTCCCGTTACATATACTTTTAGAAAGCGCCTCTTAAGGATTGCGTTTAAATATTTTAAGGCCGTGTAATGGCCTGCGTTAGGGAATGTATGAATGCCCACAAAGTTTTCTTTCCACGAAAGAAGGCTTCCGTCCGTTCCTCTGAAGGTCACTACGGCTTCTTTTTTTGAAATGTAAAAGCACATGCCGTAGAAGGTCTTTTCCTCTTCATCGCTTATTTCTTTAACGTAGTCTGAAACAATCACATCTTTAAAGCGCACAGAATTTGCGCACATTGAAAGAATGTCTTCCTTTTGCTCAAGCTCGTCATCAAGCGTATCGTGAATGTTTCTTTCCACATATTTTTTATTTAGTTCCGAAATTGTTGTTTTGCCCTCAAAAAGCCCCTCGAAATCAAAGCCTGAAATAAGAGTAAAAATCATGGCATCTATTTCGTTAAGGGGAAATTGCTTTAAGGATAAGTCGCCTCTGAATTTAATATAAGTAATTACATTATCCATATTTTTATCTCCATAAGGGCATTATAGTATCCCTCAATTAATAAACTAAGCAGACCATAGGCCTGCTTATCATAAATCATTATTACTCTCTTTCGCCCTCTTTATCTCTTGTTTCTACTGAAGAAACTGAGGAAACGACAACAACTGCCACGATAACGGCTATAAGCGCTACCACAGCAAATACAGCTACTGCAACGATTACTCCGGCATTCATAATTTTTCCTCCAATACTATACAATAGATTTTACCACAAAAGTAATAAATATGACAATAAAACTGTAAAAAACTTAGATAATAATATATAATCCTCTTTGAGACTAATTTTTTGTCTATAGAAATGTGAAAGGAAGTAAAAATGAGAGCTTACGAAAGACTTTTAAATTATGTTAAAGTTCACACCACATCAAGCGAAGAATCAGGCCTTCATCCAAGCTTTGTGGGCGAATTTAACTTAGCAAATATGTTAAAAGAAGAGCTTACGTCTCTTGGACTTAAGGACGCAAGGGTAACTGATCAGGCTTATGTATATGCATATCTTCCCGCAACACCCGGATTTGAAAATGCAACAAAACTTGGATTTATCGCGCACATGGATACATCTCCCGAAGCATCGGGAAAAGATGTAAAACCTGAGCTTCATGAAAATTATCAGGGTGAAGACATCATCTTAAGCGGTACCAAAGACGTTTTAAGCGTTAAAAGATTCCCCGAATTAAAGAACTATTTCGGAGATACACTTATCACAACAGACGGCACCACTCTTCTTGGCGCTGACGATAAAGCAGGCGTATCGGAAATCATGACAGCTTTTGAAAGAATTATTAGTGAAAACATCCCTCACGGAGAACTTTGGGTAGCCTTTACTCCCGATGAAGAAATAGGTGAAGGCGCTGATTTCTTTGATGTTAAGGGATTTGGGGCTGAATTTGCTTACACCGTTGACGGCGGAATCGTTAACGAGCTTGAATATGAAAACTTTAACGCAGCAAGCGCTGATATTTTAATTAAAGGTGTATCCGTTCATCCCGGCTCTGCAAAGGATGTAATGGTGAATGCTTCACTTGTAGCAATGGAATTAAATTCTCTTCTTCCCGAAAAAATGCGCCCCGAGCACACCGAAGGGTACGAAGGTTTCTTCCATCTTCATGCCATTTCCGGAACCGTTTCAAGCGCTAAGGCAAGCTATATTATAAGAGACCATGATTTTAAGCTTTTTGAAGAAAAGAAAGAGATATTAAAAGAGGCCGTTGATACTCTTAACAAAAAGTACGGGGAAGGCACTCTTACTCTTACAATTAAAGATTCCTACTATAACATGCTTGAAAAGATTAAGCCTCACATGCACTTAATCGATAATGCCAAAGAAGCCATTAAGAAAGCAGGGCTTACACCTGTGGATGTTCCAATCAGAGGCGGCACAGACGGAGCAAGGCTTTCTTACGAAGGTCTTCCTTGTCCAAACCTTGGAACAGGCGGTTGCAACTATCACGGCGTTTACGAATGCTGTGGCGTAAACCAAATGGATAAGGCCGTTGAAATCATTTTAAATATCATTGAGCTTTACGCTTCAAAATAATAAAAATAAAAGTCTCTTGCCTATTTGGCAAGAGACTTATTTTTATGCTCCAAAAGGAATCACAACATCTCCGATTTTAATAGCTTCAAAATCTTTAAGCTCATATTTTCCCATTAAATCAGCGGGGAGCTCATATTTATCCGTTCTGTAATACTGCTCATTAATCGAGCAGGCACCGGAATCATAAACATTTATTTCCTCTCCGTTTTTTAACAAAACAGATACATTGCTTAAATTATTAGTATCGTAAATAAATGAATCCTCATCATAGCCTGCCGAATAAGTTATTCCCACAGAATCTTTCATGGCATCGATTCTTATTACGTTTATTTCGCGACCGTACTCGTCATTAAGCTTTACATCGGCGTAGGCTAAAATCCTGGTTTCGGGATCTGCGTAAAGCACAAGATTTGCATCGCCGTAAGATCCGTCTTCATAGAAAACTCTTACAAAGTAATCACCAAGGGGTGCAAAAAAGCCACTTGAAGCTTCAACCGTATAGTTTTCAATATAAGGACCGATTTCGCTATCTATCGAATAAATAACGCCTCCGAATAGCTCCGATGACTCAAAGGAGTTTCCCTTTCCGATGTAGGCCTGAGTCGGTCTCACTTTATCTTCATTCTGCAAAATGTCAAAGGAAAAGCCCCATTCAGTAAGGCATGCATTGTCAACTTGCACTTCCCTTGTAGGCATATTGATTTCAACCTGAGCCCCGTAGATTCTTGGAGTACCGACATCCTTAATGCTTACCTCTTCACAGTGGTACTCTTCAGGAACTATCGACGTACCATTTATTAAGAGCGACTGAATGTTTAAATAGTTATCGTAGTTATAAGGGCTGTAAAGGTATTCGGAGCAAAATCTGTCATCGGATATTCTGACATTTACAGCCTGGACATCCGCTATTATCTTCATCCCCGAAGCATAAGTTACCCTTATATCATCAAAGAACCAGTAATTATACTTATTTATATCGTCAAGTACAACCGACGGAGTATAATCGATTAAAAAGCGGTCTTTTAAGAAGTAAATCGTGTTAATCCGCACATTTCCGCCTTCGGACGCTTCAATTTCTTTCCCGATATTAACCTTCAACATTTCCGGTGCGGAGCCGTCAAGCTCAAAGGAGCAGTCACAGCACTTTCCGTTTAAGAAACACACTCTTAATGTATAAAAGCCGGTATCAAGGGCCTGGGGCTCTCCCCTCTTTGAATCTATCAAAAAGCAGAGTCTTTGCTGATTATCGTTAACAACGTAAGGTTCTGCATCCTCATAAGAATAAGAAGCTATATCGGATATTATTCTTTGAGTATCAAATCTTTTACCCTTACTTAGGATATAAGAAACCACTCCGGTTTCTTTTGAGTCTATTTTAATGGTAAGGTCTAAAAAGTTTTCAACACAGTTAGCCTTTAAAACCCTCACACTGATGGAAGAGCTCTCTTCCTCCTCATCATCTTCAAAATACTCGTACTCTTCTTCCGACATACTTGAAGGCGCTTGGGATTCGGCCAGACGATGTTTGGCAATTTCTCCCGACATATTGAAAACCTTATACCCACAAACAAAGATTCCCAATGCAAGAATCAGGGAAGCACATATCATGATGCCCTTTTTCACTTCATTCTCCTAACATTTACTGCGAATTCTCAACATCCTTTATAAAAGAAATCATTTCTTCTTTGTATGCTTCCCTATCCGAAGCATAGCTTCTGGCATGCTCAGCGTTATCGAAAATTTTGATTCTTGATAAAGGGTTTTTACAAACAGAAAGCATGTCCTCCGAGTGCTTACAATTTATCAAAGAATCCTTTTTTCCGTGCATGAAAAGAATCGGGACATTGGTTACTTTTACGCTGTCTATCGGGCGAACGGCTCTAAAGTCAAAATCATATCTTTTTATGCCGATCTTTCTTGCTCTTTTTGCGGCGGGCTTTCCAAGAATCCATGCCTTTTTAAAAGAAAGCTCGTCAATCAATCGTCCCAAATCCGAAAAAGGACAATCAGCAACCACGTATTCAGGAGTTTCTTTGTCAAGAACATTTAAAACCGTGGCAGCCCCCATAGACTCCCCATGAAGAGCGTAAATCATATCCTGTCCGAATATTTCTTTTGAAAAAGATATTACTTTTCTTAAATCGGTGGCTTCTCTTTGGCTCATAGTACAATATGGGCCTGTGGAAGCTCCGAAATATCTTTGATCGTATATTACGACGTTGTATCCCAAGTCGTAAAAAATTTTTGCATACTTTATGCAGGCATCTCTCATTGCGGAAAGGCCGTGGCTTATAATGGCCACATGTTTTCTATCATTTGTATCCTTATGATTAATGATATACTCGCCTTTAATTTCCGCATCCAAACTTTGCAAAGAAAAAGGATGACGATCCCAAAGAGTATCGTAATCCGAAAAACAATCGCCAATATGGAAATCCTCATCCCACTTACGTACTTCTTCTTTAGTAAACTTAGGTGCCTGCATTAGCATATTAATTATGTAATGCGCTATCATTCCTCTAAAATCTCCCTATTTGATGATTATAGCACAGAATAAAAGGAAAAGGGCTCTCTTAAGAAATTACTAATTTCTTAAGATGAGCCCTTTAGGATACTTTAAATGTGACTTAGCCGTTAATTGTGATGTTTCCTGCCACTGCAGAACACTTAATGTTTAAGCTACCGTCTCCGAAGCTGTAAACACCGCTTCTTGAACCGCTTATTCTGTTTTCGCCCTGTACAAAGTTTCCTCTACCGGATGTGGAATTAAAGTCAACCTTGTATCCATTACATTCTCTTAAATCAATGTGGATGTTGCCGGCGGTTGATGTAGTAACGATTTTTTCCGTTACCTTTGCATCCATATGAATGTTACCGGCTGTGGATGTTATCTTGGCATTTTCAAAGTTACCGTTTGCCCTTACATTTCCTGCCATTGACTTAACAAATAAGTTCTTTGAGTTAAGCTCTTCTAACTTAACGTTACCTGCCATAGCGCTTACGTTTACGTTATCGCACTCTGAATCCGATACGTTAATGTCTCCTGCCATTAAGCTAAAGTCAGCTTTAGAGGCATTTAACTTTTCTGCGTAAAGGTTACCTGCTTTGTTGCTTACGCTGATTGACTCTAAGAGACCGGGAACAAGTACGTCTACGGTAATCTTGGGAGTGAGTAAGTTTTTAAAGAAGTTTGACACTCCGCCTTTTCTCTTTAATGTAACGTACTGTACGCCGTCTTTATTGTATACGTCAAAGTCATAGCTTAACTGCTGATTTGCACTTCCGAAATTTTCATAGTTTGCATGAAACAAACCATCTTCCGAAGCCTTAACAGAGACATCGCCGTTGTCTGTATCAATCACAATGCGTCTTACATCTGATGCGCTTTCATCGTAATTTCTCTTATCCTCTGCGGGTTCTTCTTTCGCACAAGCTTCTTCATAGGCATTTCTGTTTGCCTTGTAGCTTTCGGAAATTTCCTTTGCAAATGCGGTTGTCTTATTTACAACCTTTTCGCTTACGTTATCAAAGCCTTCTTTAAAATCCTTTGCAAAAGTTTCTGCGCCGTTGCTCATTGAATCGCCCATCTTTTCAGCTCCGTTTGCAACGCCTGCTGCCATGGAACCTAATAGAGATGCAAAGTTCTTAGCCATCTCTGCAAATGTTTCGGCAGCCTTCTGTGTGTCAAAGTTAAAGCCCTGAGCGCCTGTCTTTCTTTCGCTGCCCTTACCGTTTTTCATTTCATTTAGTTCTTTTACAAGTTCATCTATGGAACCAAGCTCTGCGATAATCTGTTCTTCGGTCTTTCCATCCTGAAGTCCGTTATCAAAGTGTTCCTCGTAATCACTCACTATTTCGTTCTTGATTTCCTCATCGAAGCTTGAAAGTGCTTCAACGAGTGCTTTCATGTATTGCTCCTTATTCATTTTACCCTCCTAGTTGTTTATGATACCGTCGACAGCCTTTACAAAAGCTATCCATTCGTTTTTAAGTTCGTTAGTATAAGTTCTTCCTTCATCGGACAGATGATAATATTTTCTCGCGGGACCGTTGTCTGATTCCTTTAAGTATGTGGTCACCAAATCATCGTCCTTAAGTCTTTTAAGCACCAAGTACAATGTTCCCGGGGCGATTTCCAAGTTTTTAGAAATCTCATCCGTAAGCTCGTAGCCGTATTTATCATCGTCTAAAAGCATGGCCAGGACGCAAAGCTCAAGGGCTCCTTTTTTAAATTGTGCGTTCACTCCCGTCTCCTTTCATAGTAAAAAAATATAAACAAAACACTTACATTGAGTATAGTATCACTTGCTATTCTATAATGCAATATAGTAATTATAAAAAATTACTAAACTATAAATATAAAGAAAATAAAAAAGAAAGCCTTTTGGCTTTCTCTTTTATGGAAGGTACTTACAGAAGTATGTTTAATAAATCGGAAAATTCGTTTATGTTATGATCCGCTATGTTTGCCTTTGCGGCATCCCCTATTGCAACTGTTGCCATTCCCGCTGCTTTTGCGGCTTTAATGCCTGCCTCCGCATCTTCCACCACAAGGCATCTGTTGCAGGGCATATTTAAAAAGTTTGCGGCCTTTACAAACACTTCGGGATTTGGCTTTGAGTTATCAATGTTTGTGCCGTCAGATATAGCATCAAAGGCATCCGTTAAATCTACTTTTTCCAAAATAAACTTTGCATTTTTACTTGAAGAACCTACGGATAATAAATAGCCTCTCTTTCTAAGTTCGGCTAAAGTATGTCTTACCGAATCCGTTACATCAGAAGGAGTCATGTTGTTAAGAAGCTCACGGTAATACTCGTTCTTTCTATTTGCAAGCTTAACCTTTTCTTCATCCGATAAAGGCGCCCCTTCATATCTTTCAAGAATGATTTCCAAAGATTCCATTCGGCTTACGCCCCTTAATCTATTGTTTATTTCTTCGTCAAAGTAAATGCCAAGCTCGTCGGCTATTTTCTTCCAGCCTAAATAATGGTATTTATCCGTAAAAACGATTACCCCGTCAAGGTCAAAAATCACTGATGTAATCATTTTAGTCCTCCATTTTGACTGTGGTTTTTTCACCCTTAGTCAATGTATATTCTTTTGAAAAAATCTTTATGTTTTGGCTGCTTCCTTCCAAAAGTTCAACCGTAACCTTTTCTTTGTCTATCGTTACTTTGATTAGTTTCTTTTTATACACAAACTTAAACCTAAAGCCGTTCCAGCTATCAGGAAGAGAGGGTGCTAAAGAAATGCCGTCTTCAAGCACTCTTAACCCTGCGAAGCCGTTAACGATTGCCATGTAGCAGCCTCCCATGTTTGCTGTATGGATGCCGTGCTTTGTGTTGTTGTGAGTGTTCATAAGGTCTAGCTTTGCGGAATCTCCAAAGTAGGAATAAGCCTTTTCCTTCATGCCAAGGCGGGACGCCACAATGGAGAATACGCAAGTTGATAAAGAAGAATCGTGAGTGGTGATTTTTTCATAATACTCAAAGCTTCTCTTCATCACGTCCCTTGGCTGCTCGTTTTCAAACATAAAATAAGAAAGAACCGTGTCAGCCTGCTTACACACCTGGTATCTGTAAAGATGCAAGGGGTGATAGTGAAGCAAAAGCGGGAAGTTTTCTTTAGGCGTATTTTCAAGATCCCACAAGGGCTTATTTAAAAACGAATCATCCTGAGGATTTATGCCAAGCTTTGAATCGTATAACAAAAGCATTTTCCCGGCAGCCTTTTTAAAGGACTTAAGCTCTTCTTCAGTAATGTTTAGCTTTTTATCGATTTCAGCTGCAAACCCTGCCTCTTTTAAAATGTCATGCATTTTAACTGCCCAATTTAAGTTATACTTTGCCGCAGCATTTGTGTAGTAATTGTTATTCACCATGCAGGTGTATTCATCAGGACCCGTCACAACGTTTAAGCAGAAGTTTCCGTTTGAATCGTAGCATCCTAAATCCATCCAAAGGCGGGATGTTTCCATAAGCACTTCCATGCCGGCCTCTCTCATAAAATCAAGGTCGCCGGTTGTGATGTAATAATTTATAAAAGCGTAAGCAATATCAGCGTTTATATGATATGCGGCGCTTCCTGACACAAAGTATCCCGAGCACTCTCTGCCGGTTATTGTGCGCCATGGAAACAAAGCTCCGTTTTTATGTCCTAAGAGCCTTGCGTTTTCTTTAGCCTTACTTAAGGTTGAATAACGGTATCTGAGTAACATCTTTGATAAATCCGGGTTTGTGAGTGTAAAGAAGGGCATAATGAAGGTTTCCGTATCCCAGAAATAATGGCCTTCGTAGCCTTCTCCGCTCATACCCTTTGCGGCTATGGAAGCAAAGGAATCCTTGGCGGATGATTGCAAAAGCTCGTACATGTTAAAAGAAACCGCGCTGTTCATATCTAAGTCACCGTCAATTTCCATTTCGCAGTTGGTCCAAAAGTCGGACATGTACTTTTCCTGAGCTTTGTAATAATGATCAAGCCCGTTTTCCAAAACGGTTTCAAGATCGCCTAACACTTTTCCCGGTAAATCTTTACTTCTTACTGAATCCGCAAATACTGATAGCTTTACAAGCCTTGTGCTTCCGCCCTTTTTAACGGTTGCGCCGGCGGTGTAGACGCCCTGCATGCCGATAATGTCAGATACTTCAACCTTTAATAAGGAATTATCCTCCGCATACAAAGAGTTATGCACCAAAGAGCACATTCTTAACTTGCTTACGCTTGTTTCAGAAATTGCAATGCTGCTTTTACCATCCAAATAAAAGTCTTTAACTTCTAGGTTTTTAAGGCTCTCGGAAGCAAGGCGCGGGTCCTTTGGATTTGAATAATTGGTAACATCGGGGTTGTGAGTTGAAATAAACTTAATGTCACCCGAAAAGTTTAGGGCAGTTACCTTATATTCAATTGAAAATAAAGATAACATTTCAAAGCTTGTCATTCTTGTAACGGATATTTCTACCTGCTTTCCGGTAGAAGATTCCCAGACAATATCGCGCTTTGTGATGCCCTTTTCCATATCAAGGGTTCTTTTATGACTTATTACTTTCCCTGAATTTAAATCAAACAATTCTCCGTCCACAATGCAGCTTATGGACATAGTGTCTGCCACATTAAGCATGGTTTCTTTTTTATCCACAAAGTTGCAAAGCATCTCTGCCTGCTTCATGGGGATAATGTCATAAAAACCGTTAATGTAGGTGCCTCTCATGGTGTCAACGCCGTTCTTTACGCCTTCTTCCAAGGAGCCTCTTACACCTATGTATCCGTTTGCATTGTGAAACAGAGTTTCGCTTAGAAAGTTTTCTTCTTCGTTAAATTGTGTATATGATTTTGTGATGATTTTATTCACTAAAAGTTCCTCTTAGCCTTTTACGGCTCCGGCAGCAACGCCTTTTATAATGTATTTCTGGCATGCCAGATAGAAAATCGCAACGGGAATGATGGTAACAACGAGGGCTGCCATTGCTTCATTCCAGCTGATTGTGTATTGGCCGAAAAACTTGGCCGTGGAAATGGGGATTGTCCTGTTTGCCTTAGCCTTTAAAGTAAGGGAAGGAAGAAGGTAATCGTTCCAGATCCAGATAACATCCAAAATAATGACCGTCATTGTGGTTGGCTTAAGCATAGGGAAAACAATTTTCCAAAACACCCTCCAAGTGTTACAGCCGTCTATAATGGCGGCTTCTTCTAAAGAAACCGGAATGGATGAAATAAATCCGTGGTATAAAAATACGCCCATTCCCGCGCCAAAGCCTATGTACATAAACACAAGGCCCGGAATTGTGTCGGTCATTTTTACGCCCACATGGTTTCCTATCCAGTTCATTTCCTGCATAAGGGGCATCATGATTGTCTGGAAAGGGATTAGCATGGTTGCTACCAATATTCCAAACAAAGCGCCCGATAGTTTATTTTTGCTTCTTACAAACATCCAGGCCGTCATTGAGCAAAGAATTACAAGGATAGCGATGGATACAAGTGTAAGAATGAGTGAGTTCTTAATCGATATGGCAAAGTTCATTTTGCCAAGAGCGCTCTCGTAATACTTTAAAGAAAGTTTTGAAGGAAGCGCCACCATATTTTCATACATTTCAGATCTTGACTTAAAGGAGTTCGTCAAAATGAGATATATGGGAAATAAATAAAGGAGGCAAAATATCATAAGTGCAATGTTTGCAAATACCTTGGAAGTTTTTACGCTTTTCATTACATTGCCACCTCCCTCTTCTTAGTGATACTAACCTGAATCATTGTAATTACGGCTATAATCAAGAAGAATATGATAGCTTTTGCCTGGCCGTATCCAAAGTTACTTAAATCAAAGATTTCGTTGTATATGTTTAAAGAAAACATTTCGGATTGATAGTTGGGGCCTGCTCCCGTTAAGGCTATGTTTACGTCGTATACCTTGAAACAGTTTGACAAGGTAAGGAATAAACAGATTGTGAAAGAAGGCATTAAAAGCGGAAACTTAACGGAAAACAAGGTTCTTAAAAAGCTTGCTCCGTCAACGTTTGCTGCCTCCAATACGTCATCGGGGATAGCCATGATTCCTGTTATGTAAACTATCATTACATATCCTGCCATCTGCCAGGTTGTTACCACAATCATGGCAATCATTGCTTTTGTTTTGTCTGTAAGCCAGTTACCCCAGTCTATCGAAAGAAAGAATTCAGAAAAAACGCTCTTCCAAATGTAACCCAAAATAAGACCGCCGATAAGGTAAGGCACAAAAAGCATTGTTCTTGCTATATTTGCGGTCTTAAGCTTTGTGGTAACAATTAATGCAAAGATTAAACCCACAACATTTACAAAAACAACACTTATCAGGGTATAAACAGTGGTGCGTCCTGCGGATTGTAAGAATCTTGCATCTGTAAATACTCTTAAATAATTATCAAATCCCACGAAGCTCATTGCGTGCTTTGCAAGTCCGTCCCATTCAACAAAAGAAAAGCCTATGCCGATTGCAAAGGGAATAATCACAACCACGAAGAATATGAACATTAACGGGAATGTAAATAATGCGTACCATCCTTTTCTGATTTTCATGAAAACCTCTCTCTTTTTATAAAACCTTCCGCGGTTTTCACCGCGGAAGGAAACCCTTTTACTTATTTGTTAGCCGATACAAAAGCATCGTTTAACTGATTAACAAGTTCTTCTCCTGTCATGTCTGATACATAGAACTGCATAACTATGGGAGCAAGTGATGTTGAAATACCTGCGGGCCAGTTAGCCATGCTCCAAGGAATTGTGTCGCCCTTTGCTGCAACGTCTGCAACGGATGCTGAAATAGGATCCAAGGATTCGCTTGTCATTCCTTCAACTACAGGCACAAATCCGAATTCTGCCATAAGGTAGTTTTTACCGGTTTCTGATGTGTAAAGCCATTCAAGGAACTTCTTAGCTGATTTCTTTGAAGCTTCATCCGCATCTGTGTTAATGTACCAAGCAGCGGGAACGGATACAGCCACTTTGTTGTTTCCTAAAAGAGGAAGTGCTGTGATTCCCATGTTAAAGTTAACATCGTAGTCAGCAAACATGCTGTAGCACCAGTTACCCTGATGAATCATAGCTGTCTTACCTGTTGCAAAGTCACCGCAGTTGTTATCGTATGTGATGTCTGCAGGGTTCTTGCAGTTAGCTCTTACAGCTTCCATGAACTTACCGAATTCCTTAAATGCATCGTTGTCGATCATTCTTACATCCCCTGATAAAACCTTTGAAAGATAATCATCAGGATCGTCCTGAATTGCAAAAGGAGTATTTAAAACGTGCATGATAAGGAAGTAATCTTCCTGTGAAAATCCTAATCCGTTGATGCCGTCAGCCTTTGCCTTTTCTAAGAAAGAAACAAGTGCATCTGTTGAATTGATGGTTGAAACATCAACCAAGTCAGCGTTATATACAAGGCCGAAACCTTCCAATGTGTAAGGGATACCAACCTTCTTACCGTTAACTTCATCAACCATTCCGGCACTTACTTTATCTATGAAGCTTAAGTCTGATACATCTTCAAGATAATCTGCCATTTCAACTGATTCAGAACCGGGTGCAAGCGAGAAAAGTGTGGGACCTGCTTCTGTTGAAAGGTCTGTCTTTAAGTCTGTAAAGTACTTATCCCCAGATGTTTCCCAAACTTCAACTTCGATTCCTGTTTCATCTGTGAAATCTTCGGCACACTTATTTAACTTATCCATGATTTCTGTTTTACTCTGGAAAATAACAAGCTTTCCGAAGTCATCTGATGATTCTTCCGGTGCGGCTTCGGGAGTTTTTGTCTCACTGACCTCTGCCTTGTTTTCTGTAGGCTGAGAAGCAGGTGCCGTGTTTCCGCATCCTGTAATGCAGCCAAATGCCATTGTCATGGCAATAATCAATGCTATAGTTCTCTTTTTCATTTTCCTCTCCCTTTCGTGGAAATACCTTTGATAAATCGTTACACTTGAATTCTAGGCTATTGGGTATCCTCCATCAAGTTTCTTTGTTAAAATATGTCATTTCTGTTTATATCAGCTTCTGTTTTTGTGCATTTTGTCATAAACATATAGTAAACGCTTAGTAAACAAAAGTAAATTTTACTTGCGATGAGTAAATTTTGCATGTAAAATCAAAGTAAATCATCACAATTGTTTACGTATTGATTAGCGGGGATTTTGTATGGTAAGAATAAAAGATATTGCAAAGCTTGCAGGTGTTTCACCTTCTACTGTTTCAAATGTTTTAAACGGCAAAAAAAACGTAGGAGAAGAAACAAAGAATCTAATCCTAAAGCTTTGTAAAGAAAATGACTATGAACCCAATATCAGCGGTAAAAGTTTAAAAAGCGGCACTTCAAAGACTATTCTTTTTAACTTTAGTGACTTTGACAGACAGTTTTACTTAAAGATTATTCAGGGAATAAGCGACTATATTTATACCAAGGGGTACGATCTTTTAATCTGCACAAGCAAAAACTGCGAAAAGTACATGAATCACACTTTCAGTGCAGGCTGCATAATGCTTGATATAAGCGCTCAGGATTCTATGATCATAAAAAAAGCCACAAGCGACTATCCTATCGTGGTGCTTGACAGAGTAATAGATGCTCCGAATGTTAAAAGCATGCTTGTAAACAACTACGCTCCGCAGAAAGAGCTTGTTGAAGGCCTTGTAAAAAAGGGATGCAGGCGCTTTGCCTACCTTGGAGGAATCGACACCTTAGACAATCAGGAAAGATACCAAGCTACGGTTGATGCCCTTAAAGAAAACGGTCTTTCCCTAAGAAGAGATGACTATTATACCGGAGACTTCAGAGAAAAAAGCGGTTATCAGGCTGCAAAGCTTTTAATGCTTACAGAGCACCTACCGGATGCCTTAGTGTGCGCAAACGACGATATGGCAATGGGCGCACTTAAAGCCTTCAGAGAAAACAATATAAAAGTTCCTGAAGATATATCCGTTACGGGCTTTGACGATACTGAAACTGCCCAAATACTTAAACTTACTACCGTTCACATCCCCAATTACGAAAGAGGCTATATTGCGGCCCAGCATTTAATCGAAGCTATTGAAGGGAATGGTAACTTTGAACCTTTCAAGATTTCGGCAAAAGTAAAGTGGAGAAAGACTTCGGTATAAAATGAAACCCGAGTTCTACTTATTAAGCAGGACTCGGGTTATACTTTTTCTTCATAAATTTGGCATTCAGTTATTCTTTTCCCTTAATTATCATGCCTCTACTTTACAGCAAAAGCCGTTCCACTTAATGACACTTCCTGTCGAGCATACTCTACCATGCCATCGCCATTTACAAACAGATAATATACCAATTCTCCAGTCGCTGAAGCATTAATATCTTTTCCCCCAGGTGCGATTGAGGCGTTGACATGCTTTTCTTCCCAGCTAAACCCGCCAGTAAAACCTGTAAAGGTAGTATATGCACCATAGTCAGTTATAGTTCCCTTATTGTAATCTTCCGATGTTGTATAGTATACATGTAAATTAATATATCCAGAAATGCCAACCTTTGCCTTTTTTACGATTTGATCACCATTTGTTTCCAATGGACTAACTAACTCGTCTTCTTCATCAGAAAGATTTAACTCGTTAAGTTCATACAAACTAGCCATTCTCTTAAAATACTGATATGCTTCTTTTTGTGAATCAACTGATGGTATTTTCTCAATATCAATTCGTCTTCCATCATTATCCACAAAAAACTGCCCATTCTCATCAACCTGTACTTCTATTGTCCCATATTCGAGCTCTTTATCATTGAAGTTTAAATCCATAGCTTCAACTTTCAAATCAGTACTCGCAATAATAAGCACACATAACAATAATCCCACTAATTTCTTTGCTTTGTTTAACACAAATATTCCTCCTTTTAATTCATTTCTTTAATAATGTCATCAATAGAACTTCCATAAAAGTCACCTAAACATTTCATTTCATATAACGTAATATCAGCACGACCTCTTTCTATTCTTTTCAAGGCAAAGGTGCTTATCTTCAGTTGTTTTGCCATCTGCCTTTCTGATAATCCTGCATCAATACGTTTTCTTTGCAATAACTTGCCTAGTCCATATGAAAAAGAAACCGACTTAACTCGAAGTTTTCTTTCCATAAATAGCATGATAACAATCAACAATGCTACAACAAGACATAGAATTGCAATGTTAGCCGATTGCCATACAATTTGGCCAAATTTTACATTGCCCACTTTATCCCCTCCTTTTTACAATTGTTTTGGCAAATATACTGTTACAATTGATATTGTTTCACAAATTTGTGATTTACGCAAGCGCGTACCCCCATTCTTAATAATTTAATTTTTTTACTAGACAAGTTAATTACTTGTTTCATGATAGCGATATACTTTACTATTATGAACAAAGCAAGCATTAAAAATACTATCGTTAAACGCTTTACAGAAATTTGTGTCGCAAGAAACATTACAATTAATGAACTCGCCAAGCAGTCAGGAGTAACCCCATCTACAGCATATAGTATGCTAGACAGCAGACGACAAAATGTCTCCATCAATACTATTGCTAAATTTTGTAAAGGACTCAATATTTCTTTAAAAGATTTTTTTGACTCTCCTCTTTTTTCCTAGTTGTTAGCCCATTATCTTTAGCTTATTCTTACTCAGTCCTCAAATTTATACTTTGTTTAAAAAATAAAAAACGAGTTCTGCATTTGCAAAACTCGTTTTATTTTTTCATAGACAAATGTACGTAAACCACCTATTTATCAAAATAAGATTTGTATTTATGAAATACTATTCCTTCCCCAATAATTAGAATAAGAGAGCCGATAATACTCAACTTAACCCAGAAGATAAAGAAATCTGACTGTGTAATGTTAGTGCGAACAGCCGCAGTAACCACGCCATTAATAATGCAAGAAAGATATGTCGCTAATACCAAAAGATAAGATGTTTTCTTAAATCCCTTAATGGCAAAAAAAGCTATTACTCCACAAATTGCTGTAAACAGCAATAGTGTTCCATGAAATATATCGTTATAGCGAAGCGCATCCCCATACGTTTCATAGACCCACTGCGCTGAAACACCATATCGATCGTAGTAATCCCCTGAAATTAAATAATAGAGTTCAAACAGCTTATTTACAACTGTAGCCACTACAAGTACCCTAAATATAAGCCCCCACTGAGCAAAGTAGGGTAGGCTCATTACCGGGCGCAAGTTTTCAGGCACACCCGCCAGCGGATCCTTAGGCTTAAAAGCCTTTACGTAATCGAAATTAGATTCAATAACTTCTTCGGTTTCGTTCTCTGCATTACTTTTTTCTTTAGCGTTTTCTGTTTCCATCCCCAATGTTTCCCTCCATTTTATGCTATATCGTCCATCTGTGCGGTGTAAAGATGATAGTAAAGGCCTTTCTTTGCCATTAACTCATCGTGAGTGCCGCATTCTTTTATACCGCCATCGTCTATGTACATTATCTTATCACAGTTACGGATGGTGGATAATCTATGAGCAATAATAAAGGATGTACGTCCTTTAAGCATTGCATCAAGGCCTTTCTGTAAAGCTTTCTCAGTCTGAACATCGATACTTGAAGTAGCTTCATCAAGCACCAATATTTTAGGATTTGAAAGTAAGGTTCTGGCAAAAGAAACCAGCTGCTTTTGGCCTTGGCTAAGTAACGAGCCTCTTTCCTTAACTTCAGTCTGATATCCGTCAGGAAATCTTTCGATAAAAGCGGAAGCACATACGGTTTCTGAAGCCTTTTCAATTTCTTCTTTTGTGGCATCTAACTTACCGTAGCGGATATTGTCTTCAATGGTGCCTGAGAATATAAAGCTATCCTGAAGCATAATGCCCATTTGAGAGCGTAAGCTCTTTAAAGTTACCTTAGAAATGTCGACTCCGTCTATAAGCACTCTTCCGCTGTCAACATTGTAAAACCTTGATACCAAGTTTACGATTGTGCTCTTTCCGGCTCCGGTGGGGCCAACAAGAGCGACACTTTCGCCCTTTTTAACAGAGAAAGAAACGTCATGAAGAATTTCTTTACCCTTTTCATAGCTAAAATGAACATTTTCAAAAGTAACTTCGCCTTTAATTTCAGGCATCTTAGTAGCATCTTCGGCGTCATCCACAAGCACGGGTTCGTCCATGGTTTCAAAGATACGCTCTAAGTAAGCCATGTTGTTAATGAAGTTATTAAAGATGTTTCCAAGGTTCATGATAGGCTGCCAGAAACGGCTTGCATATCCTGAAATAGCAACAATTGTTCCGACTGACTTATCTCCGTTAATAAAGATAAGGATACCAAATAAGAAAATCGAACCTCTTACAAGGACTGAAATTGTATCAATTCCCGGCCACACTAGGTTGTTCCAGCTTACGGCTTCCATCCATGTCTTTCTGCAGTCATTTGAAAGCCCCGCAAAAATCTCTGCGTTTTCATCTTCTCTTGCAAAAATCTGAGTGATTCTTGCGCCTACTATGTTTTCCTGAAGATATGCGTTTAAGTTTGAGTTCTTATTTGAAACCATTCTCCAGGCTCTTCTTTGCTTACCCTTAATCCAGAAAAGGAAGGCCGCCAAAATAGGCACACCGCAAAGCACCACCAACGATAACTGCACATCCACCGTAAACATGAATATTACGATAAATATAAGGTTAAAGATTTCAAGGATTACGTTTATAAGTCCGTTTGAAAGCATATCGGAAACGGAGTTTACGTAGTTTACAACTCTGATCAAAATCTTTCCATGAGGTCTGTCGTCATAATACTGGAAAGAAAGCTTTTGTAAATGAGCAAACAAATCTTTTCTTATATCGTAGATTATGTTCTGGCTGGCATTTACCATCATCTTTGATCTAAAGAAAGCGCATACAACCGCTATTAGGTAAAATCCCACAAGCATAAGGACTTGAATCACAAGCATTCTTATATCTTTATTTGGAACAGCTTCATCGAGAGCTTTCTTTGTAACAATAGGTGAAAAAAGAACCGATAATCCCGCAATGGCACTAAAGGTCATGGCGCCAAGGAGCTTAGGTAAATACCTCTTTATGTACTTTGATGCTAAAAGTAAATGTTTTAGGTTAAATTCTTCTTCAAGGGCTTCGTCTACTCTGTAAGTATTTTTTCTTGCCATTACATTTCACCCCCTGTCTGAAGTTTTACAAGTTCGTAGTAATAACCTTTTTTCTTTATAAGTTCTTCATGAGAACCTTCTTCTGTAATCTTTCCATCCTGTAACACCAAAATCTTATCGGCTGATTTGGTGGTGGAAATTCGCTGAGCTATGATAATCTTTGTGCAATCAAAATCAAGCTCATGAAGTGAATGCTGAATCTGCTTTTCGGTTTCCATATCAACCGCCGATGTGGTGTCATCCAAAATAAGAATCGAAGGCTCTATTGCAAGGGCTCTTGCCAAAGAAATTCTTTGCTTTTGGCCACCGGATAAACCTACACCTCTTTCACCCACGATGGTGTCGTATCCTTCAGGCATCTTTGCAATAAAGTCTGAAGCTGCGGAGTATCTGGCAAACTTAACAACCTGTTCCTGTGTTAAGTGGCTGTCTCCGTAAGCTATGTTTCCTTCTATGGTATCTGAATATAAAAGCACGTCCTGTGTTGCAAGACCTATGTTCTTTCTTAAATCAGTGATTTTATAATCGCACACAGGCACATCATCTATAAGCACTTCACCGCTTGTGGGCTCATAGAATCTTGGAATCATGTTTATTAAAGATGTCTTTCCGCATCCTGTTTCACCCATGATAGCTATAGTCTGTCCCGGCTCTGCCACAAAGGAAATATCTCTTAAAACGGGAAGATTTCCGTCTGCATATTGGAAAGAAACGTTCTTAAACTCAACCTTGCCCTTAAAGTGATTAGGGTGTGCGATTGCATTTTCTTTGTCCACAATTTCAGCTTTTGAAAAGTAAATTTCCATTACTTTATTTGAAGCCGCATCGAAACGCTGGAATTCGTTCATGATGTTACCAAGGTTTCTCATGGGGTTTGCAATAGCCCAGATAAGACCTGAAAAAGCAACATATTCACCCATTGTAAGCTCGCCGTTTATGATAAACAAACCGCCCACCAAAATAAGCACAACGGATAAAAGGTTAGCCAAGCTTTCAATGTATGGATAGTACTTAACCCAGATTAGCTGAGTCTTTTTGTTGGTATCTCTGTAGTCTGCATTTGATACATCAAACTTATCCATTTCATAGTCTTCTCTTGCAAAGGCCTTAACCACTCTGTTACCGGAAATGTTTTCCTGAGCGTAGGTGTTCATGCCGGCAAGCTTCTCACGAAGAAGCCTGTGCATAGGGCCGACTTTAAGCCTAAACTTTACGATTATTATAAAGATAAAAGGCGAAATGATAAGAATTGATAATGCAAGTTTCCAGCTTATCAAAGAAAGATAAACAGCCGTTGTAATGTATAAAGCAAATGATTCAACAATCATTCTTATTACCCAGGCTATCATATGACGGCAGGCATCAAGGTCACCGGTCACTCTGGTCATAAGGTCACCGGTACGGTAGGTCGAATAAAACTTCATATCCTGCCTTTGAATCTTATCGTATAAAAAGTTTCTGATTCTGTATAAGGCTTTCTGAGACACTTTTTCATAAGCCATACAGTCAAGATAGACTATGATGACTCTTAAAAGCGTAAGCCCCACCATCATTCCAAGGAGATAGTAAAAGTAAGAAACATTGTTTGCCCTGTTAAAGGCAGCTTCTTCTCCCGAAAGAAACTCATCAACGATTTTTGACGAAAAAAAGGGAACCGTCAACTGCAATACATTATATGCAACGGTTCCTATCAGTGCGAAAACAAACATAACTTTCGCACCTTCCATGTTGTGCCAAAGCCACTGAATTTTCGTCATTGGAAAATTATTTGGTTGTTTTGCCATAAAAATATCCTCTACAGTATATCTTCGTACAAGCGAAATTGTATCATAGCGAATAAATAAAGCAAGCTATTTTTCTTGTAAAAAATTGCTCTCTTTTGTCATTATATCCCAACCCGAATAATCCAAAATTTTATATTAATCCATAAAAAGCGGAGCAAATGATGAGTGTAAGCACGATTCCAAGAACCGCTCCCACTGCAACCTGAAAAGGAGTGTGGCCGATAAGTTCTTTTAACTTATCATCGTTTGATAAGCTCTTATCGCTCATCTTTTCAAAGGCCTCAATCATTTCATTTAAAACCTTAGCCTGATTTCCGGTTTCTCTTCTTACTCCCATGGCATCATACATTGTGATAAAAGCAAGGATTGCACAGATTGCAAATTCAAAACTTCCCACACCGTATTTAATTAAAGCCGCGGTAGAAAGAGCACAAACGGTAGCTGAGTGTGAGCTTGGCATTCCGCCCGCTCCGAATAATCTTTCTCCTCTAAAGGATTTTGATACGCAAGCATAGATTATAGTTTTAATAACCTGTGCCACCAGCCATCCCGAAGCCGCACAGATTAAAACTGTGTTTTGTAAAAGTAACTCTCCGATATTCACGATAAATTCTCCTTATATCTGGGGTTCGAAAGTTCCGTAACTCCCATGATAATCGTAACGGTCACCGCAATTGCATCAGCAATCGGTCCGGAATAGATTATACCATTAATTCCAAAGAAACGGGGCAAAATAATAAGTAAAGGTATAAGGAATAAAATCTGTCTAGTTAAAGACAAAAACATACCTCTTTGAGGGCGTCCCGTTGCAGTGAAAAAGTTTGAAATAATAGGTTGTACAAAGTTAATAAATACAAAGAAAAAGTATATTCTAAAGTATCTTACCGCAAAGTTATAATAATCTTCGCTTCCTTCTCCGAAAAGACCGATAATCTGTCTTGGAAAAATCTGGAACACAAGGAAGGATCCGATTGAAATAAGCAAACTTACAAACAAAGCAAGCTTTGTGGCCTTTTTAACTCTTTCAAACTTCTTTGCTCCGTAGTTAAAGCTGACTATAGGCTGAAGTCCCTGGGAAATACCGATGATGAATGAAAAAAACATCATTCCCACTTTTGATATAATTCCCGCACAGGCGATAGGTATTGATTCACCGTAAACGCTTTGCGCTCCGTAATACTTTAAAGAGTTGTTCATAATAATCTGAACAACCATCATTGCTATCTGATTAAAGAAAGAAGCCGTACCAAGGGATGCACTTCTACTAACATACTGCAAGTGAATTAAAAAATGCTTTAACTTAAGCTTAATGGTCTTATAATTAGCCAAATAAGCAATGACCATTGCGCCGGCAACAAACTGACCGATTATGGTAGCAAGTGCGGCACCCTTCATGCCCCAGTTAAACTTAAAGATAAACAGCGCATCAAGGATAGTGTTAATTACGGCACCTGTCATATTTACAATCATTGAATACTTAGGCGAACCGTCAGCTCTTACTAAGTGTGCTCCACCGGTTTGCAAAATAAGCATGGGAAATCCGATGGCCGTAATGCGAGTGTATTCCTTAGCGTAAGGAAGTACGTCCATAGGAGATCCAAAGAATACCAAAAGCTTATCCAAGAAGACTTCTGTAATAATGGCTAAGATAAGGCCAAGTCCGGCTAAAGCCGTTGCCGAGTTACCGATATAAAACGGCGCTCTTTCTTTGTCCCCTTCACCCATTGCAAGGTTAAAGGCACTGGCACCGCCGATTCCAAGTAAAAGTGCTATAGATGTGCAAGAAATCGACAAAGGAAATGCTATGTTTGTAGCCGCATTTCCAAGCTCACCTATACTGTGACCGATAAAGAACTGGTCCACAATGTTATAAAGAGCACTTACAAGCATCGCCACAATGCTTGGGATTGCAAATTTTCTAAGTAACGTTCCTACGGGAAGCTCTCCCAAAGGATTTTTTCTTTCTTCCATAAATATTTCTCCATTTCAAAAACAGTGAAATGATACCATAAAATGGGCATAAAAGAAAGAGCATAGAAATATGTGTTAACTTTACTTCATCATAAAACCCTCCCTACCGACTGTTCGGTAAGGAGGGTTTATGTTACACTTTAGTCTTCAATACAGTTTAAATCTTTGTAAATATAGCGGTTTCTTCGTCCAGTTCTCCGGCAATACGCTGATTTTCATCCATACGCTTTGTAATGTTATCCATATCGTATACCAGATTCTGCGTGCTTTCTGCGGCAGAAGAAACACCCTTTACGCCTTCATCGATGGCAGTGGTTATGCTGCTTATGGACTCTGCTATTTCATCGAATGTGTCTTTAAAGCCCTCGGTCTTTTCAGTAAAGTTTGTCATAACCGATTCGATGTAATTTGCGTTATCTCTGTATTCCTTACCGTCTTTTACAAATCTTTCAAATTCCGGAAGAATAGAATTTTGCATATAATCAACAAGGTCATTGGCACTGCCCGATAGGTTGTGCACAGCGTTTATGACAATTGAGTTAATCTGTTGAATATTACTTGCGGTCTGACGGCTGTTTTCGGCAAGAACACCGATTTCTCCTGCAACAACCGCAAATCCTTTACCCATCTCTCCCGCTCTTGCGGCTTCAATTGAAGCATTAAGTGAAAGAAGATTTGTCTTGCTGGCAATACTCATTATTTCATCTGTAAGGGTGTTAACCTGATCTACGCTTTCGCTGTCGGAAATCGCCTGATTTAAGTCTGCCAAAATAGCTTCAACCTTGTTGTTGGTTGCTTCCATATTGGTTCTCGCGGTTTCTTCCATGGTGTTTGCGTGTTCTTTCATGTGCTTTGAGTACTCGTTGATTTCACGGCTCTTTGAAGCCATTTCATCAACTTCTGTTCTTACTGCTTCGGTATTCTTGTTAATGGTGCCCGCACTGTTTGCAACTTCAGACATTGTGGCCGAAAGTTCCTCTGTAAGTGCCGACAGATCCGCTGCACTGTTATTGGAAGTCTGCACGCTTCCGAGCACGTCAGTTACCACCTTATCCATGGAGGATGAGTTGTGGGTAATCATCTTAAAGATTGACTGCAAACGCTCGATAAACTCATTTATACCGCTACTAAGTGCACCGATTTCATCACTTGAATTAACGGAGATTCTCTTGGTAAGGTCACCTTGTCTGTCATTAATTCCCCTGACAATATCCTGTAGTTCGGATTCTGCCTTAATAACGGGTCTTATAACAAATCTTATTACCACAAATATTGCTATAATAACTGCTGCCGCACTAATAATAACTACGGTTATACTTAAAACATTGGCAAGCCTGAAGTTTGCTGCCAAAGCATTTCTTTCGGCAGAAGTGCTTTCCTTAATTGCCGAAATTATTGAAGCAATATCCTCATCCAGTTTTTCTGCGCATTCTGCCACCTCACCGTTTGCGGTTGCATATGCATCCTTGGTCTTTTGATTTGCACTTTGTGCAAGAAGAACTCTTACTGCATCCTTAAGACTTTGGTAATTGGAAAGCATATTTTCGTAGTTTGCCGCTATTGGTTCATCGCTGTATTTCTTAAAATCTACGATTGCTTCATACAATACTTCTTCTGTGGCTTCAATCTTACTAACTACGGAAGTCATGGTTTCAAAATCCGTAGCCACAATATGTGAAAGTGCCAATGCATGCACGTCCTTTGCCATTCGGCCTATGGTGTCAAGCTCCAGTATTGCCACAAGATACTCATCCGAAATCTTTGTTGCGGTATTATTAACCTTTTTTAAACTGGACATTGCAATAATATTTGAAAGAATCGATACTATTCCCAAAAGAAGAACCGGCCCCATAATCAATGCACGAATACTTGTTTTTTTCTTCATATTTGCGCTCCTGTTCATAATCTTTACCCGTAAGTACGGTAACTATTTATCTTCTGTTTCAACCGGATCGCCTGTGGTTTCTTCGTCCGTTATCCCTTTGACCATCTCATTAAGAAGAACCTGCAGATCTTTACCCGAAGGATTTCCGTTACTCATTTCTGTTCCAAAAGCTCCCGACGGATCCCAATACTTGGCTCCTACTCTTTGTAAGCTTGAATAAGGCGCCTGCGCCTGCAATGCCTGAATTGCGTTTGACTCTGCCACCGCACCCTGGCCGGAGGCTTTTGTATTTGAAGGTCCCTGACCTCTCATTTCAAATCTTAATGTCTGATTCTTTTCATTGGTCATCCAGTCGGCAAATTTTGCTGCCCATTCTGCATTGGGGGAATAAGAATTAACTCCCACAAGCTTATATCCTGCGTAGCTTGACATCTGAAGCTGATTTCCCGCAACTGTGTATGTGGGAAGTTTGGCTGCGGCATAATTACTGCCCCAGGCTTCTTTAATCGCACTTTCATCCCAGATTCCGCTCACACCTGCAACATACAAATCCTCTGCGGCTCCCTTCGCAAAGCCATCAGGGCTTGTGGCTGTAAAAGCGGGATTTGAGCCGATTCTAAGCATTCCCTCCGCCACCTGCACTCCTGTAGTGTTGGTGTATTTAGCATTCCAGTTACAATAGGTCGAGATGCCGTCATCATTAAGGCCGATTTCCATATCCGTATTGCCAAAGAAAGCATACAAATACCAGCCTGAAGTCATTTCCATAAACACCTGCTTACCGGAAGCTTCTGCTGCTTTCAACAGGCCGTCCATAGTTTCTGCATCCGTGTCGCTTACATACTTTTTATTATAAAAAAGAAAATATCCGTTATCGGCAGTAAGTGGATACGCATAAAGCTTACCTCCGATAGATGCGGCATCGCTGGATGCCTGAAGATTTCGGCCATATATCTCAGATGAACCGGAAACTTCTTTTAACACACCTGAAGCCACAAGCGCCATAAGCTGGTCGTCTGCAAAGGTGAATACATCAGGCGCATTAAGAACATCGCCCAAGATATCATCTTTACAGTTTGCTTCACTGTGTGGTTCATAAGTAATATTGAAGGTTGCCTGACCGGCATACTCAGACTTAAAGCTTTCAATTATGCTGTTTATCAGTTCAGTATCTTCTTCAGAGCCCCATACTCTTAATGACACATTTCCCGATGCTAAACTTTCGGACGGCGTCTCCGCCTTTGTTGCTGCGCCCGAATCGACTTTTTTGGCACATCCTGTAAGAAGTGCTGTAATTATAAAAGACAAAACAATATACTTTATCAGTTTTTTATACATGGAAAAAACCTCCAATCTTACCTGATTATAGCAAGTGAATATAACCCCCTTATTAAATAAAAACATACTTATTTGGGGGGGACAGCAAAAAAGGGCCGTACAGTGATGTACGGCTTCAGAGTGTAGACAAAATCCACGGCATCAGCCGTGGACTTTGTCTACACTCTGAAAGAAAGAGCATTCTCATGCTCTTTCTTATTGTTTCTACGTATCAAAGTGAATAAACACACTTTAATCTTTCTTCAACGCTCTTTTGCAAATGATGAGTAATAAAAATAACAGTCACATCAGTTGAAAGAAGGATTTCTTCGATTGCTATTGCATTCTCTTTATCAAGAGCAGATGTTCCTTCGTCCATAATTATCATTTCAGGCTTTCTGATTAGTGCTCTTGCAATTGCAATTCTCTGCCTTTGCCCACCGGAATAATTCTTTCCGTTCTCTCTTACCAATTCATCAACGCCATTCTCCAATGATTTGACATAATCAAGCATCTGGACCTTTTTAAGCACATTTTCCACTTCCTCGTCAGAGTAATCGCATCCTAAAGTAATGTTATTTCTAATAGTATCCTCAAACAAGAAAACGTTCTGGCTGACCATACCCACTAAAGAATGAATGGATTCTTTCTTCACATCGGAATATGCTTTGCCGTTTATCTTAACGCTTCCCGTATAGTCTTCAATCTCATGCAAAAGAATCCTTGCAATTGTACTCTTACCTGAACCGCTTTGGCCAACAAGGGCATATTTTTCTCCCTTTTCAAAGGACATGCTCACATTATCAAGCACCTTTTCTTCGCCATAAGCGAAGTTTAAGTTTTCAATTTCAAGCTTATTCATTTTATCGACATTTTCGCTTGCATCAACTTTATTATCAACTTCGAACTTATCCATTAAGGAATTTGAAGCAGACACACTTGACACTGCTTTAATCGCTATAGCCAAGCCGTTAAAGAAAGTCCCTGCCAAGTTACCGACTGCCAAAACTGCACCTACAGGTGCTATTTTAAAGCCCACCATAATAGTAGTTACAATCAATAACGCCATCTGGCCCACCATGCCGACTCCGTTAGATAACATTTTTACTTTTTCAGTCATTTTATATAGTGAAAAACCTGCCTCTTCCATTTCTTTTGAAGCACTGCTTACTTTCTTTTCAAACACTTCGGTTCTGTTAGCAAGCATAAGTTCTTCATATCCCTGAATGGCATCCTTAAATCTCTCAACACTCTTTTCCTGAACCGCCGAGTTTTCCTTTGTAACCGTCTGAAGTTTTTTCCCTGTAATCTGAGGAACCAAGAAAGAAAGCGCAAACAAAACAATAGAAGCTAACGCAATCCAAATTCCGAATTTCACCATAGCAAAAAACGAGAATACCGTAAGTGAAAAGCCTTCTGCCAAGCTAAAGATATTTTTATAGCCTTGCTCAGTTATTGTGCTAATATCTGTCGTATACCATGCGACAAAATTTCCGGTATCTTTATTGCTGTATTCTGCATAACTTAAGGATTCGATTTTCTTTGAAATCTCTTCTCTTGTATCCTGTTTTAGCTTACAGATTATCTTTCCCTGAAGCACATCCGAATAATACATAACAACAAGTGCTACTATCCAAATTGCAAGAACTACCGCGCTTCTGATTAACGTCGCCTTTACAGAATTATCCTCCGTAAAAATCATTGAAAGCGAATATCCTGCACCAACATAAAGCAATGATGTAACCAAACTAATTAATACACCGATACTGATTATTGCCCTGTGCTTTTTTATCATTCTCTTATACATACTCTTTTTTCACCCCTGCATAACTCATTATTTCATCACCACATATTGCAAAATTTGCTTTTGTTTTCTTCACTAGTCTATCAAAAAAAACAAGGATTCCCATAGTGCCAAATGCAAAATCGCATGAATATTTTAACCCAAAAACATCTGTAAATGTTTTAATACCATTTATTTCTGATAAAAATAACCTACAGCTTTCAGCACACTCGTATGCGTTCTTTAAGTACTCTCCATCACCCAACAAGAAATAACAATCTAAATAAGTATTTCCAATTCATGATATCTGTATCAAATATCTCTCCTTTATACTCTCTACCCCCGCCCAAGAAAAAAATCTTGATTTTCTGAGTTTATTTCGCACAATAAAAATCTTAACAATTTAGGAAGGCAGCGTCAAGTAAAAACAGATAAACCCATACAATTTTGTTAAGAAAGCATCCCTATTGTATTGGAAAAACGTTTTACCAATCATCATATTTGCTAGTATTCACTAAAGAAAAAAGGTCGTACATTACTGTACGGCCTCATCATTAACCTTACTCAACCCTAATTAATTCATATTCACCCGATTCAGGGTTATACTCGTAGTATTTCGTTTCATTAACAACAAATTCTCCATCAGCAAACTTGTACTCAGATATATGATAAGTTGATGCACTATCCGTATTCTGTCCACGAATAATCTTATTATCATAATCTATCGAATAATTGGGTATATTTTCAAATGACTTAGTATACACAAAGTTTCCGGAAGAATATATGTAAGCACAAAATACTTCGCTTCCGTGCGATCCGGCATGTCCCAGGAAGATGAGTATATCCTTGTTTCCATCAAACGTAACATCTTCATATCTTACGCTAAAGTCACAAGCGGACCAGACATGTCTATCCGGATATTGTAAATCCTTATGATTGGGGTAATCCACCTTAAACCACTTTATCGTTCCATCTTTTACAAAAATGTAATCGTCATGATGCGCATAGTATTCTTCAGCTTGATTAGATCTTTCAATCGACACCCTAAAGCATGCATTTTCTTCAATCCATTCTGCTTTTACTATTTCTTCTTCATTTGTCGGATTAATAATCAAGTTTACAAAATCATTGAACTCTTTATTATCAATCGAGATCCTTTCTTCGGCATCGTTTTTCTTTTCATTCACCTTTTTTCTTCCGAACAAAGCAAACTCTTCATTTGTTCCATAGAAAGCATTCATATCTATGTACTTTTCTTTACCATTGTAGCCCTTCAGCCTTTTTCTGTTAGAGTACTGCCAAATGCACCAGTCTTTATCTTTTCTTGGAACCGAATACACACTTCTTAACCAAAACTCATATTCGTCAAGGTTATCGCTTAAGAAACTGTAATACTTTTCAGTTGTATAGATGATTGGGCGTACACCATAGTGTTCTTCCACAAGATTAAGCCATACTTTTAACTCATCAATGTTTCTTTGCTCTATACTATTAAAGTTTCCATAGGGTTCAACATCAACCACCGGTGGCAGCATATTTTCAATTTCACCGACTGCCCCTATATAGTTTTCGGCCTGCGTTTCTCCCAAAGATTCAAAGCTAAAGAAATGATATGCGCCGACTCGAAGTTTAGTCTTAGAAGCCTCGCTCCAATTATAGTTAAACTTCCCGTCTACAAAAGACGATCCTTCTGTTGCCTTAATATAGGCAAAATCAATTTCTTGATTTGAAAGAATCTGCCAATCGATATCACCCTGATAGGCCGACACATCCACTCCTCTGACTGGATATTTTTTCTTCGACGGATTATTAATTTGAAGCACTCCTGTGTAAAATAGCAAAGCTGTTAACAGAAACAAGAGTGCCAATGCCAACATTGCAAAAAATGCTGCTCTCTTTGAGGTTATATTTTTACTCATATCGCTCGCTTTCTGAGTTTATTAATCACTTATCAACCGATAATTTGTTACTATTCACCGAGAAAAAAAGGCCGTACATTTTTGTACGGCCTCATCTTTAATTATTCTTTATATCCTCAATCTTTTTGTTTAAGTCTTCGATAGCAGCCTTGGCGTTTTTAATTTGAGTGATTTTCTTTGTAAACTCCTCGTCTCCGCCGTCTTCTTTGTGCATCTCGAAATACTTTCTTCCGATGCTTGCGTATAGGCTGTTTATAAGCTCTTCGCAGGCCTTAACTTCGGTCTTTAATTTGATAACCTCTTTTGTGGTGCGGCCCTTAGAAATCGCCTTTGCGGTGGTATCTTCGATAGCATCCAAAATGTTGTCTAAATTCATGTTTTCTCCCCCTTAGGATTTATTTTGAAAGTTTCTTTTTTAACTTACTTTTTGCTCTTTGAAGGGCATTATCCGTAGACTTCTCATCTTTTGATAAGACCTTTGCAATACTCGTGTAGCTCATGCCTGTTAAATATAGGTCCAAAACTTCTTTTTCAAAGGAAGAAAGCTCTGTGTCTATAAAGTGCTCTATGTCTTCCACGTTTTCTCTGTCAATTACAATCCTTTCGGGATTGTCAGAATCAAAGACCAAGGTTTCTTCCAAAGAAAATCTACCTGACTCTTCATCGTTTGAATCATCCTTGCTGCTTAAAGAAATATAAGTGTTTAAAGGCATGTGCTTCTTTCTTCCGGAAGCTGTGACTGCTGTGTACATTTGCCTTGATATGCAAAGATCCGCAAATGTTAGGAAGCTAGCGTCACGGCCGTAGTCATAGTCTCGCATGGCTTTAAATAAGCCAATCATGCCTTCCTGGATTAAGTCTTCCGAATCGGCACCCAATATGTACATTGACTTTGCCTTGCTTCTGACTAAGTTCTTATATTTATTTAAGATATACTCTGTGACCCCTTCTTCTCCCTCGTGAAGTCTTAAAATAAGCTCCTCGTCGGTGGCACCTTCGTATTTACTTTTTAAGTCTCTGTCTTGCAATTTCAAAGCTCATTACTCCCATAGCTACAGATGCGTTTAAAGAATCTATATCTCCCTTCATGGGAATCTTAGCCACGTAGTCGCATTTTTCTTTAACCAAACGGCCTACGCCTTCACCTTCGTTACCGATTACAAGTCCGATGGGGCCCGTTAAGTTAAGGTCGTACATTAAGTCTCCGTCCATGTCGGCACAAACAAACCAAAGTCCCTGTTTCTTTAATTCTTCGATTGTCTGAGAAAGGTTTGTTACCTTTACAACAGGTGTATAGTTGATGGCACCTGCGGATGTTCTTGCTACTGTGGGTGTAAGCCCAACCGCTCTGTTTTTAGGAATAATAACTCCGTGTGCTCCCACAAGGTTTGCGGTTCTTATTATCGCACCTAAGTTGTGAGGGTCTTCTATGTTATCAAGTAAGATTATGAAAGGAGGCTCGTTCTTTTCTTTTGCAAGATTAAAAATGTCCTCCATTTCAGAATATTCATAAGCTGCGCTTATTGCGATAACGCCCTGATGATGACCGGTTTCGGACATCTGGTCTAAGCGCTCTTTTTCAACGTACCTAATTATGGTGTCGTGTTTCTTTGCTTCTCTTTTTATTGAAAGAACGGGGCCGTCTTGGCAACCGTCCAGTACATAAATTCTGTCTATTGTTTTGCCTGATTTAAAGGCTTCAAGGACTGCGTTACGTCCTTCAATCTGTGATTCATTCTTCGCCATTATTAATTCCTTCTTTTATTAAATCTAACATTCGTTCGGTTTTATTTAAGAGATACAAATATCCCATCAAAGCCTCAAAGCCCGTAGCCTTCCTGTAATCTGTAATGGAAGCGTTTTTGGCTTTGGTGTTTGACTTGGCATTTCTTCCGCGCTTATAGATATTTAGCTCTTCTTCTGTTAAAAGAGGCTGTATCTTTTCGATTATTTCAGCCTGAGCCTTGGCATTTACATACTTTGTGGCATCTTTATGCACCTTTTCTATGGCTCTGTTTCCCTTAGATAAGGTGATGGTGCGAATCACCACTTCGTAAATTGCATCACCTATATGGGCCAAAATAAGAGGGGCAAGCTCATTTGGATTTACATCAGATAAGCCGTACTCTTCTTTTATCTTTTTATACAATTCATCCATTTTTACGCACCAGTTCCTTAACGGTTGCCTCTAATTCAAGCACATGATTGATAAGCGCTGCATTTGCCTGCTTTAAGCCCATGATATCTTCCGTAACGGGGTCGGGAAGGTCAACCTGGTTAAGCTCTGTCTGAGGACATTCAATGTCTTTACGCTTAACCACACGGCCCGGCACACCCACAACAGTTGAACAAGGCGGCACTTCTTCAAGCACCACGGAACCTGCTCCGATTTTTGAATTATCTCCGATTTTAAAAGAGCCTAGCACCTTTGCGCCGGCACTTACCATTACGTTGTTACCTAAGGTAGGATGACGCTTTCCCTGCTCTTTACCTGTACCTCCCAGGGTAACTCCCTGATAAAGAGTACAGTTATCGCCGATAATGGCGGTTTCACCTATAATAACTCCGTTACCGTGGTCAATAAAAAGGCCTTTTCCTATCTGAGCACCGGGGTGAATCTCGATACCGGTTCTTCTTGCGGCTCTTTGTGAAATAAGACGCGCCCAGAAGTAATGTCCCTTCAAATAGTGTTTATGCGCTCTTCTGTAACTTAACATTACACGAAAGCTTGGATAAAGAAAGACCTCCAAGTCTGAGTGCAAGGCGGGGTCTCTTTCTTTGATAACCTGTATTTCTTCTTTTAACTCTTTAATAAATCCCATGTTCTTATACCATCTTCGATTTATTCTTTGTAAAACCTCAATTTTTCGCAATTACTGTCAATTATTGTAATCTATTTTATCTTCTTTTTCAATTATTCGTGTTATACTATTTAGGTGCTTTCGATGATGATTTCCAGATAAAGAATATTAATGAGGTAAGTATTATGTTTTATGTACCTGACGATACAGAGATTTGCGGTTTTTATGAGTGTAAGGACTGCGGAGAAAGGTTTTTATCTTTACAGATTGCTCCTAAGCTTATTTGTCCATATTGCGGAGAAGTGCCGGATATGGAGGTAGGTCCGGACGACGAGCTTCCCGTGGCTAAAGAAAGCGCCATCCTTTTAGAGGTAATAGAAGGAAAAGAAGAAGTCGAAAAGATGGATACTCTTTTAAGCCTTGCCGTAACCGGCGGGGATTATGAATGGATTTAGGTTTACACAGAAAGCGCCCGGAAAGAATATTCCGAGCGCTTTCTTTAGAGAGAGAAATCAATAATGAAGTTTATGATTTTTTCTTTTTGGACCTTTTACTTAAAACTACGCTTTGTAAAAGGATGAAGAAACAAAGCATGCCGCCTGTTGTGATGCTTTGCCACCAAGGGTCGTTAAGGCCGCTTGATACAACGATTTTTTTAATGGTGGTAAGGGTAAGTGTTCCAAATAGGGTTCCGATCACGTTACCCACACCACCTGTAAGAAGGGTTCCTCCGATGATGGAGGATGCGATTGCATTCATTTCCATGCCTGCTGCGTTGGTGGCATTTCCGGCCCCTGTATGCATCATAAATACATATCCCGAAATACCGCTTAAAACTCCGCTTATAAGATAACTTAAAAACCTTGTTTTCTTCACATTTATACCAAGCATCAGGGCGCTTGATTGGTTGCCGCCCATAGCATAGAAATTTCTACCAAGCTTAAGATATTTAAGAAGTATAAATATCACTATCACCACAACTGCTGCCACAATAACGCCGATTTCAAGTCTTGCGGGAACAAGGTTTCCGTTCTTAGCCACATATCCAAGCCAGGGAATCTCTACTTTTGCATCCCTAAGCCTGTTAAAGGCCTCATGGTCAACCTTTTGAGGGTTAACGGAAAGAATGGTGGTCATTCCTCTTGCAAAGAACATGCCTGCCAAAGTGACTATAAAAGGCTGAATCTCAAGCACACTTATTAAAAATCCCTGCACAAGTCCGAAAGCTAAGCCGATTCCAAGGGCTAAAAGGATTGAAACAAATACGTTTCCTCCGTTATTTAAATAAAGCACACAGCTCATAACCACCAAGGATGTTACGGCGCCGACACTAATATCGATGCCCCCTCCTATCATTACTATGGTAAGACCGCAGGAAACAATGATTAAGCTTGCGTTATCGTTTAGCATGTCAAAAATCTGCTGGGTGTGTAAAAATCCTCCCCCAAGCAAAGCCATTGCCAATATATACATAACCGCGAAAATACCGATAGTTATGGTCATAAGTAACTGTGTATCCGTAAGGGGCTCTCTTCTTTTACCAAACATATTCTTCATGACTGCACTCCTTTCACAGCTACTTTTTTCTTAGAAAACAAGCTGTTAATTAACTTTGAAAGACGTGCCTTCACAACGGGAGAACCAATAACCACCAAGATTACGATAACGATTGCCTTATATGCCTTTACATCGGTAGAAGAAACCTTCATGGCATAAAGGGTGATTGTAAGCATCTGAATAACGTAAGCACCTATTATACTTCCGCTTATTTTAAACTTACCGCCTCCCAAGCTGTTTCCGCCTATTGCAACCGCCAAAATGGTATCCATTTCAACGTCAAGTAATAACGTTTCATGGTTAATAAGTCCAAGTCTGCTTACTCCGATTGTTCCCGCAACCGCCACGCACACTCCCAAAATGATAAATGAAAGAAGCTTTATGAAGGTTGGGTTAATTCCATTAAGCCTTGCGGCGCTTTGATTTATTCCAACCGACTGAGTGAAAAGCTCTAGGGATGTAAAGTGGAATAAAAGCTTAAAAAGTATAGCCACAAAAAGCACTATAAGTACAGGAGTGGGAATGGGAATTCCCGGAATAAAGCTTCCTATTGCCGTAATGATGTGGCTTGAAACGGTAGGTGTGGCGCCTCCGTTTATCCAATATGCAATGGAGCGTCCGCAGGTGTATAAAATCAATGTCGCTATCATCGGTTGAATCTTAAATACAGAAACCAGTATTCCGTTAAAGGTTCCAAAAAGCATCGCCACTACACATGCCGATAAAAATGCAAGTAAAACTGTTCCTCCCGATATGGAAGAACCTGCCTTTAATACCTTTACAAACACGCTTCCCGCAATGGCTGCCGCAGCGCCCACACTAATATCCTGTCCTTTGCAGGCAGCGGTAACCAAGGTCATGCCCATGGCCAAAACCGCAAGTTCGCTTGCTCCGTTTATAATACTTATTAAATTTCCCGCCAAAACCGCATTTCCGTCATTGTTATGAGAAATGCCTATGCTAAAAAATCCCGGATCTCTTATAAGGTTAAATATAAGCAAAAGCGCGATTGCTATAAGAGGAATTGTAAGCTGGGATAGGCCGCCTTGAAATAATTTCTTAGTTATCTTTTTCATTTTTAGCTTCTCCTCCCGCAATAGTCTTCATAACCTGTTCCTGATTTAAGTCTTTTCCTTTTAGTTCACCCACTATATTTCTGTCTCTCATGACAATAAGTCTTGAGCAGGTTCTAAGCATTTCTTCTACTTCCGAAGAAATAAAGGTAACGCTTACGCCTTCTTTGGCAAGCTTAAGCACAAGCTTTTGGATTTCAAGCTTTGTGCCCACATCTATACCTCTTGTGGGTTCATCCAAAATAAGGTAATCAGGGTGCGTAAGAAGCCATCTTGCCAAAATAACCTTTTGCTGATTTCCTCCGCTTAAAGAACCTACAGGGGTTTCTTTGCTTGCGGTTTTAATGTTTAAAACCTTAATGTATTCATCCGCAAAGGCTTCCTGTTCGCTTTTACTTATGGGCTTAAACATGCCGTTCATTACCTGCATGGCAAGGATTATGTTTTCTCTTACACTTAATTCCGCAATGATACCGTCCCTTTTTCTGTCTTCTGCCAAATATCCGATACCGTTTTTCATTGCATCTATGGGCTTTGTGATTTTTACGTCTTTACCCTTTATTTTTATAGAACCTGAATTTACTTTATCTGCGCCAAATATGGCTCTTACGCTTTCAGACCTGCCGGAACCGAGTAATCCCGTAAATCCGTTAACTTCTCCCTTTTTAATGGAAAAATCAAAGGATTTTGTCTCTGAGCTTGAAAGCCCTTTAGCTTCATATAAAACTTCCGATTCTTTGTTTTCTTTTTCTTCTGACTCTGAAAGCGCACTTAATTCGTCTAAGTCTTTACCTATCATCTTTGATACAAGTGCCACTCTCGGTAATTCTTCAATCAAATATTCGCCCACAAGCTCTCCGTTTCTTAAAACGGTGATCCTGTCGCTTACTTCGTAAACCTGCTCTAAGAAGTGGGTAACAAATATGATTCCTACTCCCTTTCCCTTTAAATCTCTCATAAGGTTAAAGAGCATGTTTACTTCCTTATCATCAAGGGAAGAAGTGGGCTCATCCAAAATCAAAACCTTACAGTTCATATCAACCGCACGGGCGATAGCTACCATCTGCTGAACAGCCAAAGAACAATCTCCAAGCTGCATTGAGCCTCTTGCGGGAATTCCAAGGCTTTGTAAGATTTCATCCGCACGCTTTTCTCTTTTCTTTGCATTAATAAAAGAACCTGTTTCACGTCCTATAAACATGTTTTCAGAAACGGTTAAATTGGGGCAAAGAGTGATTTCTTGATAAACCGTGCTTATACCGTTATTTTGCGCATCCTGAGGCGAACGGATGGATACAGCTTTACCTTCAAGTAAAATCTCGCCTCCGTCTTTTTGATAAACTCCCGTAAGAACCTTAATAAGGGTTGACTTACCGGCCCCGTTTTCACCCATAAGAGCATGGATTTCACCTTTTCTTAAAGTAAAGTCCACACCGTTAAGCGCCAAAACTCCGGGGAATTTTTTATCTATTCCTTTCATCTGCAGTAAGATTTCTGCCTGCATAGTCTTTCCTCCTAAGAAAACGCAGCTTAAGCTGCTTTAATGAAGCCTAAGCTGCGCCTTATGGTTTCTTTTACTTATTCACCCAAACCGTAGGTGTCAATATCGTTCTGTGTTAATGCCTTAGCGTCAAATCCCTTTTCTTCGTTGATAATCTTCTTTGAAGAAACTGACTTTGTACCCTTAATGATGTCGCTGATGATCTGTGCCTGGAAAGGTGAGCACTGTCCGTCATAGTTCCACTTTCCTGCAAGGAGTTCTCTTAATGCCCACTTATTGCAGTCAAATCCCATAACGATTACATCGCCGTCAACACCATGAGTGATACCGTGTTCGTCTAAAGCTGCAACTGCGCCCTTAGCCATACCATCGTTTTCTGCGTAGATTACGTTGAAGTCTGCGCCGCTGTTGATAACGGATTCAACGATCTTCTTAGCTTCTGCTTCATCCCATGTAGCTGTCTGCTGAACAACCTTGTTCATCTTACCTGATGCAAACTGTTCGTCCAAAGCACCGGTACGTCCGATCTGAGCATCTGAACCCATAGCACCCTGAATGTGAACTACGTTGTAAACATCGAGCTTCTGGTCAAGCAACCAGTTAACTGCTGTTTCGCCTTCTTTAGCCATGTCAGATACAACTGCTGCTTCATAGAGGCTTTCGTCAACATCGATCATACGGTCGAATAAGAAAACTTTAATTCCGGCTTCTTTAGCCTTCTTTAAAACTTCGTCCCAACCTGTTGTTTCTGCTGCAGAGATTAAAAGGTAGTCAACGCCTTCTGTGATAAATCCCTGAGCTGCCTGAAGCTGTTCATCGTTCTTGATGCTGTAAGCTGTCTTTAAATCATAGCCGTTTGCTGCTGAGAAAACTGCTTCCATATCCTTAACGTTTGCTTCACGATAACCGGATTCTGAAGGGGGGTTGTTAACAACACCGACTTTGATGTTTCCGCCCTTAGCAGCGCCGCCCTTTGCTCCGCAAGCACTGAGCACGCATGCTACAACAAGTAATCCCGCAAGTAACATTGATTTAAACTTTCTCATTTTTTGCTTCCTCCTTCTGTGGCCACCACGGCCGTCTGAATTAACCATAGCCGATTAAGACTTTTTGGTAAATTGAGGTATATTTTGAGTTGGTTAAAAATCATTTTATGTTTCTTGCGGGATTTTAAATTTGGTTAAATATTTTTTTATTTAGGTTAATTTTGATACTTTGCCCTGTATTCGGAAGGGGTTAAACCAAAGTTTTTCTTAAAGATATAGCTAAAGTAATGAGAGTCGTTGTACCCTACTTCCGAAGCTATTTGAGTGCTTCTTGTATTTGTCTGGCGAAGCAGCTCTTTTGCTTTATTTAGCCTTAAATACATTAAGTACTCAGTAAATGTCTGCCCCGTCTCCTGTGAAAAGACGGTAGAAAATCTTGAGTTACTCATGTTTACATTTTTTGCCACATCCTGAAGCATAAGATTTGGATTACTAAAGTTTGTGGACATAAAAAGCTTTGCCTTTGTAACAATGGGAGATGTGTCTTCGCTTGTGGCTTCGCCCATTTCTCTTGCTCCTAAGATAACGGTCTTTTCATCGGTTCTTTCAACAAGCAAATGCCTTATATGTCTTGCGGTTTTAAAGCTTTCATAGATTTTTTCCGGCGCCCCCACTATATCTCCTATAGCGATTCTTATGCCGCTACAATTGTTTCTTTCAAGCTCTCTTGATAAAGACGAGGCAAAAGCGTAGGCCCTTTCTTCCACATCCTCACTTGTGTTTCCAAGGACCAAAAATCTTGTGCCCACTCTTCCCTGAGAGCAAAGCACCCTCCCTTCGCTTGCATCCACCAGGTTTCTTGCGGCTTCCTGTCCTTCGCTTAAGGGAGAAAAGGCCGCATCTATCACCATATAGTAAGCCGTTGGCACAAAGCAGCCTAAGTTTTTAAGCTGCATAAGCACGTTTCTTGCATCTTCCACTGCCGCTTCATCGGAGAATAAAGAACCCACAAGCTTTTCTTTTAAAAACTTATCGTCGTTTTTCATTCTGGCGCGAAGGCTCTCCGCATGCTCAAAGGTGTTTCTTTCTGCCTTAATCTGAGCACTTACCTTATCCAAAACCGCCTTTAATTCTTCTGCATTAATGGGCTTTAAAAGGTATTCTCTCACTCCTAACTGAATGCACTGCCTTGCGTATTCAAACTCATCGTAGCCGCTTAAAACGATTATTCCGATCCATGGCATCTGAGCATGAAGAATCCTGCAAAGCTCTATTCCGTCCATAAAGGGCATTCTTATATCCGTAATTACGATGTCGGGGTTTGTGTCCCTTATCATAGGAATTGCCATTTCACCGTCGGGAGCTTCACCTACAAGCACATAAGGAGTTTCGTCCCATGGAAAGGATTCTCTTATTCCTTCTCTTACAACTATTTCATCATCAGCCAGAAATACTTTCATTTTCAGAAATCTCCTCTTTGGTTCTTAATGGCACTTTGAAGCTAACGGTGGTGCCGCTTTCATTACTTTCTATCTTTAGTCCGTCGGTTTGGTTGTAATAAAGCCTTATTCTTAAGTTAACGTTTACAAGTCCGAAGCCTCCGCCTCCGACACTTACGGAAGGCTGTCCCTTTTGCATTTTTTCAAGTAAGAGTTTTAATTGCTCGGGGCTCATGCCGCATCCTGTATCCTGTACGCTAAACTCTAAAAATCCATCCAAAGCTTTAGCCGATACCTTAATTAATCCGCCTCCTCGTTTTATCTTAATTCCGTGGTAAAGGGCATTTTCAACAAGGGGCTGCACTAGGAGCTTAAGTATAAAGAAATCGCCTATTTCATCAGGGATGTCGATTTCATAATTTAAAATGTCTCTGTATCTTGTCTGCTGAATCTTTAAATATCCTTCGATATGTTTCTTTTCCTGGCTTATTGGAATCCAATCAGCACCGGAAGATAAGCTGATTCTAAAAAAGTCACTTAAAGCGCTTGTTAATTGAATTACTTCGCCCATATCCCCGGCCTCTGCCTTCCAGACAATGGCATCTAAGGTGTTATAAAGAAAATGCGGGTTAATCTGCGCCTGAAGAGTGCGAAGCTCTGCCTTTCTTAAAGTCTTTGCATCAAGGTTACTTTTTTCCATCATGGCCTTTAATCTGTCAGCCATGGTGTTTACCTGTAGTGTCAGATTTCTAAGCTCCGATACGTCCGTATCCGGCACTCTTTCATCAAGGCTTCCCTCTGCAATTTTAGCTGCCACTTCTTCAAGACGCTCGATGGGGTGCCGTACGGATGCCGCCGTAGCTTTAACGGATCTGTTTCTTAGGATTAAAGAAACTATTACGATAACAACTTCAAAAATGGCGGTAAGAAGCACTCCAAGTCTTAAGCTTACGCTCATTTTTGCCGTTGACTCTATTTCCTGAGAAATGTATTCATTAAGCATGCTGTCAACAAGGGCCGCCACATCTCTTACTTCTTGAAGTTCCTCCTCGTTTTTTACAACGGGAACTTCTGCCTCAATGTTTTCTTTTATCCTGTCAACATAGTTTTCCAGCGTTTGCATGGTACGGCTTGCAACAATCAAAGACAGCCTGTTTTCTTCGCCTGTTTGGTCGGTTATTGATTCAATTGTGTCGTTTACTGAATGGATTGAAATGTAGATGCCGCTTTCTTCAAAGGATTCTCGCCCGCTTACAATATTCCAGGCTGCTCCCGGAATATCCTGACTCACCACGCTTTTAAGCCCTGCGATGGTGCCCATTCTTGAAATCGAGCTATGATATTTTGCGGCATAAAAGAGCATAAGAAGAAGGCTTATGACTATCGGAAATACAAGCATAAGCACCAGTCTGTGACTTAAATCACTGATTTGCCCTAAGATACTTTTTTCTTTTTTAACCTTCCCCACCATTTTGCCATCCCCGGCTTAGAATCAATATCCCCTTGGCGCAATTGTTGATGTGTCCATTTCATCGGAAAAGCAAAGTTCTTCCGGGTGAATAACCTTATCAACCTCTTCACCGTTTTTAAGCTTAAGTGCGGTTTCCATCAAAGCCTTTCCGAGCTTTGGTGTGCATTCTACCACACAATTAATCTTTCCTTCTTTTAAAACGTCAATGGCTTCCTGGCCCGCATCGATTGAAATGATAATCATATCTTTTCCCGGTGCAAAGCCCGCTTCCTCGATTTCGGGAAGGGCGCCTATTGTCATTTCATCATTGTGAGAATATACGGCGTCAATTTCTGAACCATAAGTATCAAGGAGGTAGCGCATGCATTCTGCGCCCCTGCTTGTTAAAAAGTCTCCGTCGATACTTTCTAAAACCGTCATTCTCTTATCATCTTTTATGGTGTCAAAGAAACCTGCCTGGCGCTGTCTCATGGGAGTTGAGTTTTCAGTACCCGTTATTTCCACGATATTTACATGGTCCATTTGAAGGCTGTCAGCTTTTCTTTTTAAATACTCTGCAGCCATCACGCCTTCATTGTAAAAATCGGCGCCTATAAGGCAGGTGGTTAAGTCTTCTTTTGAAGTGTTAATGTCTCTGTCCACTAAGATTACGGGAATGCCCGCATCCTTAGCCTCTTTTAAAACATTGTCCCAACCTTCTTCAACAATTGGAGAAAACGCAATAACATCCACCTTATAAGCGATAAAACGCCTTATGGCGGCAATCTGGTTTTCCTGCTTTTGGTTGGCATTTTCAAGCATGAGGCTCACCCCGTAATTTAAAGCCTCTTCTTCAATGTCTTTAGTATTTCCGATTCTCCATGCGCTCTCAGACCCTATCTGGCTTACCCCAAGTAATAGCCTTGGCTCATTCTTTTCTTCCTTTACTTTTGTACACCCCGAAAGCAAAAGGCAAAAAAGCAAAGCGCATGCAGAAAGGATAATTCCGGTTCTTCTCATAACCCACCCCGTATGTTTAATGATATACCCGGTAACTTGTAACGTTTAAAACTGTTTCGCCGTCAATTTGGAGGGCACAGGGTCTGTCAAAAGAAACCTCTATGCGATACCCCTTAATTAACGTAACGGCATTTGTATGCTTAATGTGTTCCCCTTTAAATATGCCCGGAAACTTCATTAAGGTTGAAAGCCTGCTCTTGCCGTAAAAGACCATGGTGGTAAGAGAATGTTCTTTATTTAACCTATCCTGACCGGGAGTGGCATTCATGCCTCCTCCGTAGAATCTTCCGTTCATTGTGGGCACAATCCAAGCGTTTTTAAACACTCTTTCAACGCCGTCAACATTTATTGTAGCGGTAACAGGCTTAAAATGGAACAACAAACCTTTAATTGCTATTCCCGCATAGTTAATGGGCTTATCGGATTTCTTTCTAAGCTCATCTCCCACTTCGCAGCAATATCCGTCGATTCCAAAGCCGATACCGTTAATGAATAAGGATTTCTTACCGTTTACTTCAACGGTCGGAAGATTTTCAACATAGGGATTTAACTTAATGTATTTAAGGGTTCCGTCCTCATTTACATCATGCATAAAGTCATTTCCCGAGCCTGCGGGGAAGTAATAAACATCCCTTGTAAGCTTTTCGTTGTTTAAATTGTTTACAAACTTATTTAAGGTTCCGTCACCGCCTGCCAAAACAACGGTATATTCGCTTGAAAGCTCGTTAAAATAATCCTTAAAGCTTTCAATTTCCAAAACGCTTTTGTAGGAAAACTCTCCGTCTTCAAAAACCTTTTCAGCTTCCTTAGCCGATTCTTCGCCCTTTTTGTTGTTTGATAAAGGGTTATACAAAACCATGTACTTTTTCATCTTTTGCTTCCTCCCTTAACTACGTAACAAAAACCTTAATATATTAATTTGCTTTTCTTGCTTCAAGTTCTTTACAAATCTCGTCGTACTTTTCTTCTGACAAAATGTAGTGCTTCTTATAAAGCATACAGGATATTATCATCAAAGCGCAAGGAAGAACTGTCATTGATAATAAAAGTCCGTTCTTTTGCCAAGGAGCGACTTCCGAAATTACAGCGGCAATCTGCTCACTCTTTTCGGCGGCTGTAATAAGCTCCTGATTAGCCTGAGTCTCAAGATCAGAGATTCTGTTTGTAAGAGCGGTTACGTTTACAATCATGTAAGTAACGGTTGCAATGATTACGGTTACGGAGCTTGCCATCTTTGTAAGGAAAGGACGCATTGATGTAATGATTGCTTCGTCTCTTGAACCTGTCTTTAACTCATTATATTCAACGGTATTTATAATCGAAATCATCATGATTAAGTAAAGTCCGTACTGACCTAAGTTAGCTGCCATAAATCCTACAGAAAGAATCCAGAATTTAAGCATTGTGGAAGGAAGCACAAGGCCTGCTGCAAGCATGATTGCATATCCTATTGAAGCTACAATCCACATAAGCTCTACCATTCTTTGACGGTGAAGCTTTCTTGAAATTGCGGGATAGAAAATCATAAGGAAACCTGTTGCCATCATACCTACTGTTGAGAAGGTTGAGTAAAGTCCTCCTTCGTAGCCAAACTCAAAGTAGATGTAGTTAGGTCCCGCACCTGCAAGCACGATACCGTTACCGATCTGCTGAAGTAAGAAAATAACTGCCATCCATACAAGCTGGTCGTTTCCGCCGATTGTCTTAATAATCTTTTTAAAGCTAACCTTTGGAGCAGGTGTATCCATATCGTTTCTGTTTTCTTTGGCTCCAAAAAGTGTAAATAAAATAAACAAAGGAGCAAGCACTGCGATGATTAAAGCGATACGTCCGTATGCTGTCTTTGAGTTTCCGCCAAGAGCCATGGAACCTGCGGTAAACATAGGGATGCAGATACCTGCGATGATCCCTCCGATACCTGCAAAAAGCGTTGCTCTTGCAGTAAGTCTGTTACGCATATCTCCGTCTTTTGAAAGGGCAGGAATCATTCCCCAGTAAGAAATGTCGTGCATTGTATATGCGATTGAATAGCTAAAGTAAATAACTCCAAAGAAAACGATGAAGCTGTTTCCCTCTAAATTAGTGTTAAACACAAGGTAAATAACAACACTTGTAAGTAAGATACCGCTTAAAAGCCAAGGCTTAAACTTACCGTACTTACTTCTTGTTTTTTCGATGATGTTACCCATGATGGGATCATTTAGCGCATCGAATACTCTTGCTGCCACCATAATTGCGGTGATTGCGGCAAGCTGTCCGTGGGTAAGCTGCTTTGTGTAGAGAATAAAGAGCATTACGTAGTTTGTGAAAAGAGCGTAAACCATATCTCTTCCCACTGTTCCAAGGGGATAAAAGAGAAGGTTTTTCTTTTCCTGTTTGGTGTTCATAATAATTCCTCCGTTTTTAGTTTTTGCTATACTAATCGATTGCTTCGATAAAATACATTCTTGAGGCAAAATCCTGGAAAAGCCTTGTCTCTCCGTCAAAGCCGGTGCCTCCGAAAGCCTGGGCAAGCTTTATGCCCGCATTATTTAATGTGCGTCCCTTTAAGATATAGTCTTCCGTTTCTCCATCCATTTTTACAAACCTTGCTATGGTTTTATGAAGGATTGAATCCTGTTTAACATGAATGGGAGCCACCATGTTTACTAAAGAACCAAACTGCATAAGATTATGCTTTAAAGAAACATTGTAGACATGATATGTGGTATCTTCGCTTAAGCCAACGGTTCTTAGCTTTTTGTAATAAGCATTCGGTTTACAAAGGTCTTCCCATACCATGGATACTGCTTTCTTTTTATCTTTCGATACAACGGTCCACTGCCTATCGCCCGTTCTGTAAAAGTCTCCCGTAAAGAACACTTCTCTCCATTCTTTGTAAGAAGAAACCTGAGCGATTACCTTATCAAACTCTTCTTTTGAAAGCTCGCATAAATTAAGCTCATATCCAAGCACTCCGAAGGCCGCCACGTTAAACCTTGTTTCTATAGGAGTGTTTCTAAGGGTTTGATGGTTGGGGCAAGCGCTTACGTGGGCTGTTACGGTAGACAAAGGATATCCGTAACTGTAGCCTTCCTGAATAGAGCACCTCTGATGTGCATCCGTATCATCGCTTCCCCAGATTTGAGGAAAGTATGAAAGCATGCCAAGGTCAAAGCGATTGCCGCCTGAAGCACAGCCTTCAAACAAAATATCGGGAAACTCTTTCATAAGCGTGTCTAACACTCGATAGAGTCCTAAGTAATATCTGTGAAGAGTCTCTCCCTGTCTTTCTTTATCAAGGGCCTTTGAATAAATATCCGTAAAGGTCCTGTTCATATCCCATTTTACATAGTTGATTCCTTCGATTGAAAAAACCTTTTTCATTGAATCAATCACATATTGAACCACTTCTTCCTGCGTTAAATCAAGAATCATCTGGTTTCTTCCAAGAGAATTTTCTCTACCGGGAATCGTCATGGCGTATTCCGGATGAGCCCTGTATAAATCACTGTTTTCATTGATCATTTCAGGCTCCACCCAGATACCGAAGTCCATGCCAAGCTCGTGCACCTTCTTTGCAAGGTGCTCTACGCCTTGGGGCAGTTTCTTTTTATCAACCACCCAGTCGCCTAAGGATGAAGTATCGTCGTTTCTGTCCTTAAACCATCCGTCATCCATTACAAAAAGCTCGATGCCTGCTTCTTTACCCTTTTTTGCAAGGCTTAATAACTTACTTTCATTAATCTTAAAGTAGGCTGCTTCCCAGGAATTAAGCAATATCGGACGCGTTTTATATTTATATGTCCCTTTTACAATATGCTCTCTTACAAATTCATGCATGTTTTTTGAAAGAGAGTTAAAGCCGTTACTTGAAAAAGATAAAACGGCTTCGGGAGTCTCAAAAGATTCTCCCTTATTAAGCGTCCACTTAAATCCGTCGGGATTAATGCCCGTTACAAATCTTGTCTTATCAAAAGCGCTTACGCAGGCTGCCTCATAATGGTTTCCTGAATAGATTAAGTTAAATCCGTATACTTCACCGTTAAATTCGCTTGTATCTTTCCTTGATAACATCACAAAAGGATTGCTTCTGTTTGAAGAAACTCCGCAGTTTGTTGAGTTTACTAATGTCCCGTGGGTTAAAGGTGTAACGGTTTTACTCATTTCCCTTGCCCATGCGCCTCCGAAGGTTGTTACATTAAAGCCTGTTTCATCAAGGTCAAGCATTGCGCTTAAGGCTCTTAAAACAATAACTTTTTCTTCGCCTTCGTTTCTAACGACCGTTCGTCTGGTGATTACATTACAATCTTCAAAAACGGTGTAGTAAAGGTCAACGTAAATGTCCTTAGCCTTTTCTTTTAACGTAATCTTTAAAACAAATTCATCACTTGAAGCATCCCTGTAGGCAAAGGGAAGGCCCTTAATTTCCTGTACAATGTTAAAAAGATTATGACTGTCATACACAAAGTCGCTTGTCCTTGAACCGTCTTCATATTCAAGCTCAATCAAAGCTTCCCTGTAGTCGCCCTTACCGGTTGATGATATTTCAAGCATCTGGTCTTCGGGCTGGGATAAAGAACCCTTAGTGTATTGAATGGTGTTTCCCTTCATGTGGCTTACCTTTTCAGACATTGCCCTGAAGGTATCCTTGATCTCTTCATCCGTTTCTTTAATAAGGCCTCCGTAATGAAGGTGTTCAAGAACGCCTTCATCATTTACTCTTAAAGCATAGGAAGTATCTTTGGTGCTTAAAATAAAACTTTTTAAATTTTCAAAAATCATATTAAGCCTCCACTGTAAATGAGATTTCTACAGGTTGTAAGGTGTTTGAACTTATCTTTAAAAGTGCTTCTTTCTTAATTCTTGGCGCGCCAACGGTCTTTACATATACTCCGCCAAAGCCGCCCTGCAAAGATACTGTTTTAGGTCCGATTATTTCGATGGGGCCTGTTGTTTCAAATGTAATCGGTTCAGTAAAGAACGGACACACGTTACCGTTTTGGTCTGCTATTTTAATTCTTACCAAAGCTACATCATAGCTTCTTTCAACTTTTAGGTTAGTGTGGCTTGTAAGTGTCATTATCTTTACGCTCTTTACAGGCTCTTTAACCACCTTTTTAACCACTTTACCGTTCTTAATTGCTTCAAACTTATACACTCTTGCGGCTCCGCCCCAGTCACCTATGTATTTAGTGTAAATTCTTACGGCGTCTGACATTTTAAGGCCGCCAAAAAGCATAAGCTTTCCTGCAATCATCCAGCTTTTAAGAGGAAGGTTTCCCATTCCCACTTCGGCTGTTTTATTCATTAATGCTTTTAAATCCCTTTTTACCCAAGGCTTGTAATCTTCGCCTTCTTCTATTGCGGTTCCGATATAATCGTCTATCTTAATGGGGCCGTGTGAAAGATGAGTGTAAGAAGAATCCCAAGGAAAATACTCCTTTAAAAGCTTGTCGTTTTTATACATTTTCACGCTGTCGGCATTTGAGAATATATAGGTATCTCCTCTGTTTGAAGCAGGATGCTCGCCTATGTCCATAGAGCTTGAAACTTCCAAAAATACGTCTTTCCCGGTAGTTTCATCGGAATAAACGTATGAAGCAAGCTTTCTGTTTCTAAACATGTCCATCACGCCGTGATAGCAAATCCTATCGCCCGATCCAAAATCTTTATGAGTGTTGTAATCAAACATACACCAGCCAAAAGAACCCGCTATGTCTTCCTCTTTTGCTATGGCATCAAGGATATTTGCATGCCTTACCGCCAGTTCTCTTCTTTGGCCTTCGTTATCAAAGGTCTTTGTGGGGTACATATGTCCGCAATACTCTGAAATAAGATAAGGCTTATTTACATCACTTGTAACGTTTTTCTTTAAATCGCACCCTCTGTTGTTTCCTTCATGCACAAACTCATTATAGGTATAAACATCTTCAAAAAGGTGACTCTTCTTTATAAATCTTACGCCTCCCGTAGGACGGGTAAAATCGTATCTGTGAGCTATTTCATTGGTCTTTTTGTAAAGCTCATCGTCATCCTGAGACTCGTTTATTCTTACTCCCCAAAGGATGATGGAAGGATGGTTTCTATATTCTCTTACCATATCCTTAGTGTTTTCTATGGCGAGTTTCTTCCAGTCTTCATTACCTATATGCTGCCAACCGGGAATTTCCATAAACACCAAAAGTCCCAATTCATCGCACCTTTTTATAAAGTCATGAGACTGAGGATAATGAGAAGTTCTTACAGCGTTAAGGCCAAGCTCTTTTTTAAGGATGTCCGCATCATACTTTTGCATAGAAGCAGGCATCGCATATCCTACATAGGGGTAGCTTTGATGGCGATTTAAGCCTCTTATCTTTATCTTTTTATCGTTAAGGTAATATCCGTCTACTCTAAATTCAGACTTTCTAAAGCCGTGGGTTTCTGTAAATGAATCTAAAAGCTTATCCTTGGTATCATAGATTTCCGTCACCACTTCATATAGCTTAGGCGATTCTATGTCCCAAAATTTAACCTTTCCCACATCCTCTCTAAACTCAACAAGCTGTGAATCCAAACCGCCGTTTCCGTTTACTTCATGAGAATAGGTCTTTCCGTTAACCTTTTGCTTTATTACCAAAGGCTTTCTTAAAGGATTCATGATGCGAATATGGCTGCAAAGGAAGGTGGTTGAATCTTTTATATCGCTGTAAAGAAAAAGCCTTTCTATATAAGTCTTTTCACTTACCTCGATATATACGTCCCTGTATATTCCTCCGTAAGTCATGTAATCTATCACAAAACCGAAAGGAGGCTGATTAAGAGTCTCTCTTGAATCAACCTTAACAGCTATATCAACGGAATCTTTTCCCTCGATATCATCTGAAATATCAATTGTGAAGGCAGTATATCCGCATTTGTGAACGGTTCTTTCTTTAGAGTTAATATAAACTGTGGCTTCATGTGCCACACCTTCAAATGTTAAGCGAACCGACTTTCCCTGCCAGCTTTTGGGAATTGAAATACGCTTTTTATACCCGCTTACCATCTGATAAACGGATTCATCAAAGTAATTAAAGGGAGTTTCTTTTACCGTATGAGGGATTGATACCTTTAAAGCATCCTTCACATCTTCCGATAAAAACTTACTCGAAAATTTTTCTGTAAAAACCCAATCGTTATTAATATATATGCGGTTGGACATCGGTCTCCCCCTTTACTTAATCAATATGCCGTCAACAATAATATCAACTATCTCTCTTAAAGCTTCTTTATACTCAATGCTGTTTTTAACAAGCAAGTCCTGTTCAAAGAAACGTTCCAATGATGCTTCAAACATAGTCTTGATAATCGGAATATGTACATCCTTTCTGAAAAGACCTTCTTTTTGCCCTTTTTCGATAAGCTTAAAAGTAGGTTCCCAACCTGTCTCTAAACGGTTAGCCAAAGTATCATAAATGCTGGGATATTTATCCTTTAAAGAAAACATTACGGTAAAATCAAGTTCCGAATAGCTTTGAGGCATTACACCCAAAATACTCTTAAGTTTTTCTACGGTCTCTAATGAATTATCCTTTAATATCTCTGCTTCGCAGGCCTTAACTTCATCAAACATGTCGTTAACCATTTCAACGAATAAGGCTTCTTTGTCTTTAAAAACAATATATAAGGTTTTTTTACTGATACGACACATTTTTGCAATGTCGTCCATTGTAAATTTAAGGCCTTTTTCTTTGTAAACTTCCATACAGTTTTTCTTGATAAGTTCACGTAAATAATCTGTTGTTTGAATCTTTCTTGACATTTTCTATTCCTCTGGAAACTAAAATTTATTGTTCGGTTTCCTAAATCGTACCAAAAATAGGAATTTCATGCAACAAAAAAAGCGCCGAAAAACGACGCTTTGTTTTGTGAATTATAACTTATATTATTACTCCGATAAAACTTTAAGTAAGAATTTCCAGGTTCTTTCAGCGGATGAAAGAGACATTCTTTCCTTGGTTGAATGGATGTCATACATGTTGGGACCAAAGCTTATACAGTCAAGATCTTTAATCTTGTAAGCAAACACACCGCACTCAAGGCCTGCGTGAAGTGCCTGTACTTCAGGCTTTTCGCCATACATTTCTTCATAGATTCTAACCATTTTTTCTCTTAAAGGAGAATCGCTCTTATATGCCCATCCGGGATACTCGCCTCTTACACTGTAAGAAGTGTTATTGTTGTCCGCAATTTCTTTAAGTGAATTAATAAGCTCATCTTTTTCTTCATCCACGTTGCTTCTTACGGAAATGCTTAAAGAAACCGATGAATTTTCAAGCTTAATGATACCTAAGTTAAGGCTTGTTTCCACAAGACCTTCGATGTCCTTGCTCATAGCCATTACGCCAAAAGGAAGGGCTGTAAGGAAGTTTGCAAGTAAACCTTCTTTGCTTTCATACCAGTCAAAGTCGCCCTTAACTTCAGAAAGTGCAATGTTTAAACCGGTTTCTACGTTTAAATAATTTTCCGATACTTCGAATTTAATGATTTCGAAAAGCTCGGGCTCGATTGGTTTACATAAAACCACAGCTTCACAGGAATTACAAATTACGTTATCCGCTGTTCCGCCTGTTATTGAATTAATTGAAAGTAAAAGCTTTGCATCGGAAAGTTTCTTTAAGATTCCGCCCATTAAACAAATGGCATTAGCTCTTCCTTTGTTTATTTCTGTTCCTGAATGTCCGCCAATAAGGCCGTTTATGGTAATCTTATAAGCTGTTCCTTCTTTGGCTTCTGCCTTCTTTAAAGGATAATCAAAGTCGATTCTTGCACCGCCTGCGCAGCTTACCAAGAATATTCCTTCTTCTTCAGAGTCAATGTTAAGCATTGTTTTTGCTTTGCAAGGGCTTAAATCAATTACAGCGGCTCCGAGCATACCCACTTCTTCGTCAACCGTTATAACAAGCTCAATCCTCGGTAATTTAAGGGAATCATCGCTTAACAAAGCAAGACCGTAAGCTACGGCAATTCCGTCGTCTCCTCCAAGGCTTGTACCCTTTGCAGAAAGAAAGTCTCCGTCTTCTTCCAAAATAAGACCTTCCTTTTCCATGTCGATGATTCTGTCATCGTCATGAACCGCAACCATGTCCATATGTCCCTGTATAATAACAGCGGGCTTATCTTCCATGCCCTTTGATGCTTCCTTAATGATGATTACATTATTGGCAGCATCCTGATAGTGTTCCAAATTATGATCCTTGGCAAACTTAACCAACCAGTCACTGATTATCTTAGTGTTGCCTGAGCCATGGGGCATTGAACAGATCTCTTTGAAATAATCCAAATATGTCATTTATGTCCTCTTTCTCATTCTCAATTTAGCATCGCTATAAAAGATTTCCCGCAGATTTCTCTGCGGGAAAATTGTTGACTAATCTTAAGCTTCCTTTTCTTCAGCCTTAGCTGCAGCCTTGTCAGCCTTCTTAGCTTCCTTATCAATTGCCTTCTTAGCAACATCGCAAAGTGCCTTGAAATCCTTAGCATCGTTAACTGCGATTTCAGCTAACATCTTTCTGTTCATGTCAACGTTTGCAAGCTTTAATCCATACATAAACTTTGAATATGAAAGACCATTAAGTCTTGCTGCTGCGTTGATACGTGCAATCCATAACTGTCTGAACTGACGCTTTCTTTCCTTACGTCCAGCGTAAGATGATGTAAGAGCTCTCATTACAGCCTGTTTAGCGGTTCTGTACTGGTTAGAGCGAGCTCCTCTATAGCCCTTAGCGAGCTTTAATACTCTATTGTGCTTTTTCTTGGCATTCATGCCACCTTTTATTCTAGCCATTTAAATTTCCTCCAATCCGTTCTACTTATTACATGTAAGGTAAAATCTTCTTCATGTTCTTAACATTTGTCTGGTCCGTGATAGCGGGCTTTCTTAAGTTACGCTTTCTCTTTGTAGACTTCTTGGTTAAGATATGGCGTTTGTAAGCTTTGTTTCTCTTTAACTTACCGGTTCCTGTAGCTTTAAAGCGCTTTGCAGCCGCTCTGCTTGTTTTCATCTTGGGCATTGTAATTTCCTCCTAAACTTTAGCTTTTTTCATCCGGGATTAGTTCTTTTTACCGGTTAAAATCATCGACATTGCACGGCCCTCAACCTTGGGTGCCTTTTCCATAACGGCAATATCTGAAAGGCCTTCCGCAAAATCATCAAGAATGTGCTTGCTGGTTTGCATATGAGCCATTTCACGACCACGGAATCTTAAGATAACCTTTACGCGGTCGCCACCTTTGATGAACTTCTTTGCGGCGTTCATCTTGGTGTTTAAGTCATTTGTATCAATATTGGGTGAAAGACGAATTTCTTTAATTTCAACAACGTGCTGCTTCTTTTTAGCTTCCTTTTCGCGCTTCAGCTGTTCATATTTGAACTTGCCATAGTCTACAATGCGCACTACGGGAGGCTGTGCTGTGGGTGCAATCTTTACAAGATCCACACCGGCTTCTTCCGCAAGAGCCATAGCTTCTTTGGAAGACATAATTCCAAGCTGTTCGCCGTTTTCTCCGATGACTCTTACTTCCTTGTCACGGATCTGTTCATTAATCATTAATTCGCTAATAGTTTTACCCTCCATATTGGTTAAACAAATACATTATAAATTGCGTGTTTCCACAAAAAAAGTGGATACACATTGGTATCCACTTTAAAATCAAATATCATATATATAAGATATTTAAATCTTAACCACCGTTAAGCCTTTTGCCACGGGGTGAGAGCGGATACTCTGCTTTATGTACTAAACGTACTTAGATAAAATATCATATCGGTAAATACTTGTCAACACCTATTTTTCAAAACGAATACTGATGTCTCCGGATGTTGCTTCAAGGTCCAAAGTCTTGTCACCGCTTCTTGAATTGCTTAAGTTACAAGAACCCGATGTGGTGTCTGCGATGATTGAAAAGTCATCTTCCTTACCTACGATTGTACCTCTTATATCTCCGGATGTACACTTTCCTTTAATTGCCTTTTCTGCATCGATTCTTGTAAGAATGATTTCTCCTGATGTTGCCGAAAATTCAACATTTTCTGCATTTATATCAGAAAGTCTAAGCAAGCCTGAATTACATTTTGAATTAAAATCGTCACATTCAATGTTTTCAACGTTTACGGCACCTGATGAAGCTTCACAATCAAAATTCTTTGCAGTAACTCCGTTTACGTTAATGGCTCCTGATGAAGCCTTAATAAATGCATCATTCTTTACTTTAACATCTTCTACGTTTATTGCTCCCGATGTACATTTAACGGTAAGCTTTTCTGTATTTACGTTCTTTACACTAACCGCACCCGATGAATAATCAGCTTTGATTTCACCGTCAAAGCTTTCGGGAAGTGTTACTGTCATTGTATGATCTTTAAAGTCTACATCAAACCAGAATCCAATTTGTACACCCTGATTTTCTTTTCTTGTGATTTTAAGTTTACCGTTTTCTTCAGAGATATCATACTTTTGTGTCTCTGATTCATAGTACACAACTTCCACTTTATCAACATCGCCGGTTACAACTTTAACCGCATCGGATGAACCGTCCAAAACAAGCTTATCAATATCAGCCTTGGCTGTATATTCTTTTTCTATATATTCTTCGCTTGTGTGAACAAAACTGTTCTTTCCTTCACTGATATAATTCTTAAATTTGCATCCTGCCATGGCAAACGAAATAACAATTGCCAATACTCCGATGGCGATTAATATTCCGCCAATCATGCTGCTCTTTTTCATTTCACTCAAATCTCCCTCTTATTTTTTAATAATCGCTTTCTTTATAGACTTTCCAAGCTTAACTACCGCATCGCAACAGCTCTTTGCCAAAGCCACGATGGGCTTCCAAAGAAGCGACACTATTCCGAAAAGCAAGAACGCCACACCGATTGAAGCAACGGTACTTGCCGCCGTAAAGCCACCTGCAAATATTGCTATAAAAGGCGCTGCCAAACATGCAAGGCCTGCAACCACTAAGCCTAAAAGCACTGCAAATATTGAAATAACCACTGCCCAGATTGCAATGTACAAAGAAAATACGATGGCCAAAAGTGCAATTCCTATAGGGAACCATACCGGGAATCCCAAAACCGCAAGCACAATCCACAAAACCTGAGTGCCGTTACTCTTTGCTTTTTCGCGGCTCTTTACAACTCTTTCTTTAACAAGTGCCGTAACAGGCTTATCAAGCATCGCATTATTCACGATTTCTTCGATTGAGTCAACATCCGCTACGGCTGCTTCCTCACTCATTCCGTCTTCAATTCGATCGCAAATCATTTCGTCATAATACTCAACCATGTTATCTATGTTTGCAATCGAAGCTTTTTGAAGTTCGGTTCTTAATCCGTCCAAAAATTCCTGCTTACTCATGACTTTCACATCTCTCCTTTTGAATAAATTGATAAACTTTAACTATCTCTTCCCACTCTGACATTAGCTGCGTGATTCTTTCTTTACCCGCCGCCGTAATCCTGTAATACTTTCTTAATCGACCGTTATGCTCTTGTGTAAATACCTCTAACTGGTTTGATGCTTCAAGTCTTTTAAGTATCGGATACAGTGTTGATTCCGTAATTTCAATAAACTGGCTTATGTCCTTTACCAGTTGGTATCCGTATGATTCGCCGCGTTCCAACACTGCCAACACACACGCGTCGAGAATACCTCTTCTAAATTGTGATTCCATATAATAACTATCTCCTCCTTCATAGTAAGAAGGTACTTGCTGCGCATCACATAATACCTCTCTATGCGTCATACTATACGCCACATAGTATAATGTGTCAAGAGGTATGTTGAAAAAAAAATAATTTTTTTTAAAAAAAGGCCTGCCACCATGGGCAAGCCTTTAAAATATCACTTTTACGCGTTCTTTCCGCAGCACTTTTTGTACTTCTTACCTGAACCGCAAGGGCAGGGATCGTTAGGATATACCTTTGCTTCTTTTCTTATGGTCTGAGAAGCCTTCTGCTCTTTATAAAGTTCCTTCTGCTTTTCTTCTGAGAAGATTTTGTTCCACTCTTCCAATCCGTAAAGCCAGTCAGCGCCTGCAGCAACCATGTTCTTATAAAGAAGCTCTTTATCAAATCCAAGGTTTACTTCGGTATCTGCTTCCATTGTTTCAATGGGATTGGGATTCTTAAGTGAATCATTGATTCCGTCAAGGAAACCAACCATAATCATCTGAGAAACTTTATACTTCTTTGCAAGCTCTGCAACAGTACCTGTAACGACTTCATCAGGCTTCTTTAAAAGCTTCTGATAAATGCCTTTTTCTTTTTCAAAGTAGTCATTCCAAAGTTCCTGTAACTGCTTTTTATCCGTAGTTTCTGAATATGCGCTGTTGCGCCACTTTTCGAGTAAAGTCTGTGCCATACTTCTAACTCCTTATATAAATGTATACATATTTAATGTTTTCAAACTTATCTTGCGTAGTTTACCATAGCAAAATCTTATTTGCAAGTTTGGGCTATTTCTTAAAGAAATTAAAATCCGCAATAGTTTCTTTATGTTTAAGTTTACCAACCATCCATATGTAGCACCATGCTAAGCAAGGAAGGACGATGGTGGCGGCGAGAGAAATTTTGACAAGGGTTTTGGCCCAGTCAAATTTCAAAAGAGAGAATACCAAGGATGCGACGTACATAAGTAGGATTAGGCATACGCAGGTTAGGGATGCGATGCGCTGGGATTTGGTGTACTTTGAAGTGAAGGGCGTGTTGGCGGCTTCTTCTTTTACGATGTTTTCTATTTCGGAGACTGCCTGCTTTAAGTTTTTAAATACAACACCTTTCATGCCAAGGGCCTTGGCGCCTTCGATGTTTGAAGGAAGGTCGTCAACAAAGATGCATTCTTCGGGGTTAAGAGAATACTTTTTAAATAAGGTTTCATAGATTTCTTTTTCGGGCTTTGTGAGCTTGTAGTCGCAGCTTAGCACATAGCCGTCAAGCTCTTCTATAAAGCATAAGTCTTTCCAGCATTCACGTACCGCTTTATAGCTCATGTTTGATAAACAGTAGACTTTGAAGCCTTTGTTTTGAAGGTCCTTTATTAAGCCTCTTGTGTATTCGTACATGTTTAACATGCCGTCAAAGTTTTCATAAAACTGTCTGATGGGCGCTTCCATCTCCGGATCGTTTTTAATAAATTCGGAAAGAATTTCTTCTTCCGATAACTTTCCTCTGTCTATTTCGTTCCAGATGGGAGCGTGAACTGTTGCGTTTGCCACTCTTTTTAAAACTTCTTCCGTGAAGCCAAAGCTTTCCATAAATGGCTTCCAGTCAAAGCCCACCAATACATTTCCTATATCAAAAACAATATTCTTAATCAAAACTTATGCTCCTTAATTTTGTCCGTACTTATTTACCAAATCCATAATGGATTCGGAGTTTTGAGGGTATTTCCTCATTAAATCTTTTATTTCGTCACTTGCTTCCAAAGCAATCTGCTCGTTGTATTCAACCTGCTTTCTGATCTTTTGACGTCTCTGAATCAATGAATGCCTTATTTCAACCATTTCCCTGTTATCATAAATTGCATCGGTCTGATGCACCCAGATTTCGGGATCTTTGATTCTTTGAGCTTTTAATCTCTTTAAAAGCTTTGTGATTTCTTCGTCATAGGCCGCTTCGTTTCTTGCAAATGCCCGTCTGTCTTCTTTTTCCTTTAAATACTTTTCATAAAGGTCTTTAAGCTCTGCGGCGCTTGAGACTTCATACTTTGCATATAAATAGTCAAGAAGGTTTTTATTGTTTACATAGCGAATCTTAACCTTGTTTTGAAGCAAAATAAGGTCGTTTATGGTCTTATCTATTCTGCTCTTCTCGCTTGTGTAGTTTGAATACTTAACATATACAACCGTCATTAATATGGCAATTGCAAGGACTGCGATGTAATATCCAAGCACCACATCAAGTTCCAAAAGAACCTGTAATAAGAAAAGGATTATCACAAGTATAACAGCGGAAATAATGGAAATAGTGGCTATTCCCTTAATGTTTTCCAAAGAGTTTTTTACTTCGTTTCTTCTGTAAGAGTAAGCGTCTCTTTCACGCTCCACTCTCTTTAAGTCAGCTTTGACTTTTTTACGATAGTCTTCTTCCTTTAAAAGCTTGTCGATTCCTTCTTTTGCTTCTTCGTGCATGGCGTCCATGTGATTAAAGTCATGCTCGCTCATACGGCTTGGAGTAAGCACAAACTTATCATGGGCCTGCCTTAAGTCATGAATCCTTTTTGCAGTGTTGCAAAGGTCGGTCTTTTCATCACCCTCGATAGCTTCGATTTCTTCCATGTCGGTTAGGTACGATGTAACCAAAGAATACTCTGCGTTTGCACGGTCCAATTCTTCCGAAGCTTCCTTCATTTGCTCAAGACAGCTTAAAACATACTGCTCCCTTATGTAGGCATCGTCTAAGTCAAGCTCATCCTTAGCGTCTATGAAGGTCGGTTGGTTTTCTTTTTTCCCTTTGAATAAGTTTTTAAAAAATCCCATAATTCCCTCTCGCAGGCTCGTTACATGGTTTCTGCTTCAAGTGCTATGTCTCTGTAGTCGTTTTTAAGTGAATCCGTAAGGCGGGTAAGCTCTTCGTAGTAAAGGCTTTGAGAATCCGAATTCTTAAGCGCAAAGGTTTCTTTTAACCGGTTTGCAATATCGCTTTCTTCAAAGTGTGCCTTACATTCTTCAAACTCCGTTTCCAAAGAAACGCTCATTTTATAAGCATCTTCTTCATCCGCAACCAGGCGAATGTACTCATCTTCCGTTAATTTAAGCCTCATTGCCGCAAGATAATGCTTGTAGGCGGTCTTGTCATTGCTGATTTCAAAGGCCTTTTTAAAGCATTCGATGGCGGAATCGTAAAGGTATAACGCCATGTAGGTTACTCCCATATTGTTATAAACCTTACTTATTATTTCAAAGTCATCTTCGTTTACTTCCGATAAAACTCTCTTATATTCCTTAATTGCCAAAAGAAAATGTCTGTTTTCATAGAGGAAATCGGCTTTTGCCTTCCACTTTTCAAAAACATTCATCGTGACATTCATTTTAAGAATGCTCTCGGCTTTTTCGATTTCATCCTTTGTGTAAAGGCCGGTGTACTCTAAAATTGTGCCCACAAATGATGAAGGAAGTCCGTTTGTATTTATCAAAGTATAAAGGTTTGTGGCAAGGTCGTGAAGCTTACACTGAGTGTCTATCCACTCAACAAGCTTTACATCCAAAATGTCTTTATCAATCAAAAAGGCGTTTTCATAAAGCACATAGCAAAGCTCCTCGATTGAATAAAGGTTTGCATACACCTTTTCAAAGTAGAATGGCTTTTCCGCAATGCTTCCCACACAGGCAATCAATCTGTTCGTCATAGCTCGATTACCTCCTTCCACTCAAGACAGGATGTGGGAAAGAGTTCTCCAAAGCCCATATCTTTAATCTCAACCTGCATTTTGTTTTCAGATAACATGCTCACTTCCAAGTGAAGGCGTGTAGTTTTGGGCGGACGCTTAGGAAGGTCGTTAAGTGTTATGTCAACCACCTCCGGGTTCTTTCCCGTCAAAGGCGTTATGACAAAAGAAACCTTATTGCCCTTATCCAAAATAAAGTCATATTGTTTCTTTGATTCAAACCAGTTAACACCCGCATCCATTAATGCCATGTAGGAAGGCTCGCCTCTTCTCATGGCGTTAATTCCCACGTTACACTTCAATTTATCATTTCCCAAGAATACATGGGATTCGCTTAAGGCGCTTTTGAAAATCTTATTCTTTGCGGCATATGCTGCGCCCTTTGAATAAAGGTTTGTGCCCTCAAACACTCTTCCCTTTTGGCACATTTTCTTTACAGAGTCCGTAAATACTTCCTGTCTGAAAGCATCACCTATAAAGTAAACGGAAGAAAAGAATCTTGCGCTGCAGATATCGTCCAAAAGATTTGAAAGCCTAAAGTCATAATCTCTTGCGTCCCTGCTTTCGGGATCGATGTTTTCAAGGCCTCCCGTCAAAAAGTTTCTGTAAATACCGGGGTCTATAAAAGCTACGATGGGTGTGGTATTTTTGTTACACTCCATGCGATAGCTCTTTAAATACTCTCCCGTAAAGTCTAAAAGCAAAACATCTCTTTGCCAAAGCTCCTGTGGCTGATAAATCGTATAGTAGTAAAAGCTTTCCATATGGCTTTGGAAGAACACGTTCGTAGTCTTAAGTCCCAGCGATGCCACGGCTTTTGAAAGCACATCGATAATGTTAGAGTCAAGGGAATCAACGGTTACCACAAAGGAAGTTATGTGATTTATGGGAATCATCATTGAGAACAAAGAAAGAGTCCTCTTCATAAAAAGCGCTATTAAAGCGGAAGGCGAAAAGGTTTCTTCTCCCACAGTAATGTCTTCTCCCAAGGAAGCTTTGGACAATAGATTATCTATAAAGAAACCGTCCGTATCTTTATACTTAAGGGCATCCTTTCCCGCATACCACTGGTTAACTTCTTTTCTCTTAAAAAGGGCCGTGGGGACTCTGTAGTTGTTGCTTCCCGGAACGGTCGATAGGGTCTCTACCTCATCTGAATCCATGGAAGCATAGCTTACCTGTGAATAGGAATCCGTTAAGTCAAATCCTACCGCTATATCGTTATTCTGTTTTCTTAAGTCTACAGAAAAATCCATGGTTTCTTCAGTCCTTTGTTACTCTAATTTAAACATTGAATCTATAATGTATGCGTGCTTGTGATAGTCGTATAAAAGTTTTTCCAAGGTCTCATAATCCTGAAGAGTCTTTGCTATCACGATATCGTTTATTTCATTAAATCTTGAGTTTGTAAGCTCTCTTCCTATATCACTCTTTTGAATCGAAGCACTTTCCGTTAAAAGTTCTTCTCCGTCTCCTTCTTCCGTAATGTAGTAAAGAAGGTTTTCTCCAAAGAATAAGATAAATGACTTAACGTACACTCCTCCGTACATTTCGGGCATTTCCTCCGTTATGTACTCGCCAAAGTTTTCATCGTCGCTTTCGTAAATGTAGTGAATCGAAACCTTTCTTCCGGGAGCCGTCTTATATTCAATGAAGGTCTTATCCGAAAACTTGTTAACTTCGGGGTTTGATGAATCCATAAAGTTTTTAAAGAAGGACATGTATATGCCTTCATCCAAAAGCTCGGATAAATACCGCTCCGTTATCATTTTTACGGTATCGTCTAATGGCTCTTCCGTTTCCGAATAATACTTTAAATATGCAAGCTTGCAAATCTTTAAAAGCTTTTCGCCCCTAAGCTCTGCCTTTGTGATTTCCTCAAACACAAAGGGCTCCATAAGCTGTTCTTTAACAAAGTAATCAAAAGAACACTGAGTAAGGAAAGCAAGCTGTATGTCCGTGTTTGCGCCGCCTTGAACGTACCTTTTGTAAACAGAGGCACGCTCAGATACGTAGTAGCCTGTATAAAGCATCTGAAGTATCATGGTTTCGCAAAGATGATAAAGGTCTAGGTCAAAATTTTCCGCTGCTTTGAATATACGCCTCATATCTTTTGTCATGCCATGGAAGTTGGCCACAAGATACTTTAAAATTGTTTCATCGTATTTACCCAAAAAGAAAACGGATGCGCAAACCCTTACAAGATCGTCGTTTTCTTCGTACTCGTTTCTTTCTATAAGCTTTGACGCAAGCTTAACCAGGTCTTTTGTCTCGATTCCCTCGATGCCGTATCTTGTCACCCAGCTCATGGCCTTATCGTACATGCCTCTTATTACCATGTAACGAATTGCCTGCACTCTGTCTTTATGGTTGATGACTCTTGGATCTAAGCTTTCAAGCACACTGTCAAGCTCTCTTATGCAGTCGTTTTCATAGTAGTAACGAATGATCTTTGAGCGGATTTCTTCTTTGTACTCATCATCGATTTCGTTTGCTTCCAAAATTCGGGCGTATCTGTCTCTTGTTTCATCGGTAATTTCAATGCTTTCACTGCTGCACTCAAGAGCATATACGTCAAACTCGATGTTATCGTTTATTACAGGAAGTATTCTCGATGCAAGTTTTCCCGGCACCATCAAGCGCTCGGTAACAGCCTTTGCGCTCTCTAAATAGCGGTTTGATAAAGCATCCTCAAAAATAACCGTGTAGTCTTTATCATATAATGGCACGAAAGCTACGCCGTTTTTAAGAGGATAAACATTTTCGGTCCACTCATGGCTTTGATATACGATAGCCTTCGTGATTTCAGGATTTGATACGCTTATTTTATGCATAAACAAAACCCTTGAAAGATTCTCTGCCATATCGCCCGTTAGGCTCATGTTTGAAAGCACAAATCTATAAAGGGTGGCCATGTCTTTGTTTATGTGCTCGTTTGATAATTCTTCAAGCACAAAGCGCTCAATCATGGGCTTGTAGTTTTCAAATACATCAGGCATTTCTTCGCGCTTTTCAAGAATTCTTGAATAAAGATATGCCCTTTGCTCCCACTCAAGGTCTGAGTCATAGGAAAAGTAAAGGAAAACCATCTTCGGAATATCGTATTCTTTGTTTAAGTCTAAAGAACGCATGTAGTATTCATAAAGCTTTGTAACTCTTGCGTCTTCCAAAATGGCTCGTAAATACCACTCATAGCTTTCTTGATTTACGATGTCTCCCTTAATCAAAAGCTCACAGATAACGCTTATTATCTCTGTGGAGGGAGAAATCTCGTAGCATTTCTTCAAAATTTCAAATACGGTTTTTGAATATTCTCTTTCTCTTGAAGCCACATACACAAACTGTCTTATGATTTCCTGCGTCAAAAGGTCGTTTCTTGCGGCAAACAAAAGTACACGTTTTTCAAATGAGGAAAGCTTTGTGAGTAACCCTGCGTTTATTGAGAGCATGTTGATTGCCTCAACGTAAAAGAAGGGGCTTATGCATCCTCTTTCAATATTTTCTTCTATAAAGAGCCATTTCTTTGTGGGGCTTACAGCATATTCTTCACATAGGTAGAGTAAAAGCCATGCCCTCTTCCAATCAGACTGATCCCAGTCGTAAAGCTTTCTGATTTCAGCGGTTATGCTGTCTATATAGTTTTCTTCCCTTGAGTAAAGTGTTGTAAGGTAAAGATAGTAGGTCCAAAGGGAAGATGTGTAGTCTTGATTCTTGGTAAACTCTTCTTCTGCCTGATCTAAAATCCACTTAGCTTCGTTGTATCTTTCCTGGTTAAGCAAAAGCTGAGCTTTGGAAAGCTTTGATGATAAGTTTTTATCATCGTTTTGCAAAAGCTTATCGACAATCTGCTCAGTTTCCGCAATCCATGTGTCAGCGGATATTTTCTTGGTCCTTAAAGCCTGGAAATATGTCACCATGTTAAAGTTTTCATGCATGTATTCAAGATGCCTTGAAAGCTCTGCTTTTGTGACCACATCAACGTTTACGGTAACTTTTACTTCAAAAGAGCAAAAAGCATTAAAGAAAGTTACCTTACCAAAGTTAACACCCGCGTGAAGGTTGTCACTGTTTATCCTAACAGGGAAACTTAAATAGTTTCCGAGAAAATCGTTATCCGATATAATCTGTTTTTCAAAAGAAATAAAGTTTTCGTCTGTATGGGCGCAAAGGTGGGTGTAGCCCCAGCCGTTTCTTGTAATGTTTATGTACTCTTCCACAATTCCTTCGGGATTATCAAAGGAAAGTGTTTCTTGCTCCGGAATGTATTCTATGGGCTGTTTTTTGTTTATTGACACCAAAAATTCTTCCACGTTTTGCTCGTTACCAAAGAAACGTGAAAGGCCAAGATAAACCTTTTTGTATTGTAAGTCGTTACCGGAAAAGATGTGTATGAAATCTTCTGAATAAAAAAGCTTACAAGCTTCTTCCCAATTTGACTTTGCAAGATTTGTAAAGTGAAAAAGATTCTTTATTCCCCCTAGGCTTGTGTTTAAGCTTTCATGAGTGATGGTGACGGAATAAGGAAGGTAGTACTCGCCCTGGTTTGAAATCACGTAGATTTCGCCAATTAAGTTATCCCCTTCTTCTAAGCCCATGGCGGAATATGTAAAGCCAATTTCTGATTTAAGACCGCTGAAAGAATCTGTTATTAACTTCATGCGGATGTCGTTTGAATACACGTGGCCTTCTGTAAGACGGCCTGCCACCGCATTAATAAAAAAACTGCCCGTAAACACTTCATGTGGGCTTAGGGCAAGCTCAATACGGGCGGTAGAAAACTCTAACGTCCCTTTATCATAATCGAACTTTTCATCTAAAATTCTCTCAACCGTTTCTCTCATCTAAGAAAAAGTCCTGCTTTTTGTTACTTTGGACTCTAAATCTGCCAAGAATCCTTATTGCAAAGACCGGCCTTAGGATATATTATTAAGGCACGAAAAGGATATTCGCAGACATAAAATCACTTAATACGATTATAACACAAGGTCTTATGTCTAGTGAATATTTTTATGTAATATCTTTAAGAAAAAATCGGAGCAAAAATGGAACACAAAGAGCACTTTCACGGCAGTGATTTAGAGAAAATAGAAAAGATTTACGGCATCAAAAAAGAGGAACTGGTTTCTTTTTCCGCAAACGTAAATCCCCTTGGATTATCGAAGCTTGTAAAGACAGAACTTTCTAAGCAGTTAGATTGCTTAACCGCTTATCCTGACAGAGAATATACAGTTTTAAGAAAGGCAATTGGAAGTTATGTAAACTCATCCTTTGAAAACGTGTTAGTGGGAAACGGTGCTTCCGAATTGATTTCTTTGCTTGCAAAAGTCATTAAGCCTAAAAAAGCCCTCATTTTAGGGCCTACTTATTCAGAATACGAACACTCGATAGGTTTGGCCGGCGGTAAAAGTGATTACTTTGAGCTTAAAGAAACCGATAATTTTGTTTTAAACAAAGAAAGCCTTATTGCACATTTAAATGCCGGTTACGATTTATGTGTGCTTTGTAACCCCAACAACCCCACAAGCGCCTTGATTGAAAAGGGTGTTTTGGAAGAAGTTGTTGCCTGCGCCAATAAAAACAATGTGCTCATGCTCATTGATGAAACATACATGGAATTTGTAGCGGATGTAGATGCAAGCAGTGCTATCTCACTTGTTTCTAAATATTCAAATCTTGTTGTACTTCGCGGAGTTTCAAAGTTCTTTGCTTCTCCCGGATTAAGACTTGGATACGCGGTTACTTCAAACCACGATTTGATAGCTAAAGTTAACGAGCTTCAGGTTCCATGGTCTGTAAACTCTCTTGCTGAAGTTGCGGGAAAAGTAATGTTTTCTGATAAGGAATACATTAAGGAAACTCGTGAATATGTGGCTTTAGAGAGAGATAGAATTTATGAAAGACTCTCATCAATTAAGTCTTTAAAGGTATATAAGCCATCTTGTAACTTCATTCTTTGTAAGATTGTTTCAGGTTCCATCGAAGCAAATGACTTATTCGATGCCGCAATCAAAGAAAAGTGCATGATCCGCGATTGCGCCGACTTTAACTTCTTGGATGAATCCTTCTTTAGGTTCTGCTTTATGAAGAAAGAAGACAATGAGAGACTCCTTAGTGTAATTGAAAGATTGTTTAAATAGTTTTAAGTATTCCGAGGGCCTTTGGGCCCTCTTTTTTTCGCCCGGTTTCTTTTCACCCTGCCGGATGCGAGGCTGTTATCGGGGCTTTGAACTGAATATTCGAGTTATGTAAACCGCGTTGCTCCGTATAGCGAATTTGTGCTATATACGGAGCGCCTCAGGTTGACATAACTTGTATTGTCATTAAGAGAAATCTTTAAACGGGCAAAATATTTCCATCCGAGAATTCAAAGATACAATCCGAAAGTTCCTCTATGTCCCCGGGAATATGGCTTGTTAGAAGTATTAATCTGTCAGGTGCTTTAAGCCCCTTGATTAATGTTTTAATCTGCTCTACACCTTCTTTATCCAAACCATTAAATGGTTCATCAAGAATAATAATCTTTTGGCCTTCCATTATCGCTTGAGCAATTGCTAATCGCTGACGCATTCCCAAAGAGAAATTCTTTACTTTATCTTTATTCGCTATATCAAGGCCTACCGCTTCAAGCGAATCTTTTATTTCTTTTTCTCCTATTTTGTTATTTATTCTAGCCAAGTACCTTAAATTATCAAGCTGATTGTACTCTTCGATAAAGCCCGGTTTTTCAATCAGTACACCCAGTTCAGGAAGGAAATCTATGTTTTTTCCAATCTCCATATCATCAATAAGAATGGAGCCTTTCTCCGGTCTTAAAAATCCACAGATTGTCTTAAAAAATACAGATTTTCCCGAACCATTCGCGCCCACAAAGCCATATATATTTCCTCGTTTAAGGTCAAGATTTACATTTTCGAAGATCACACGTCTTTTAAACCTTTTAGATAAATCTCGAATTTTTAACATACATTTACCCTCCTCTTAGAAATTAAACAGCAGAAAAAAGTTATCAATATAGCATCTATTATCATTATTATCGAAAAAATGCCCCACCAACCGATTCTTTCTCTTAATTCAATATATTTAGCGGTCGAAAAAGCAATCAAAACCGGCTTCGGAACAACAGTGTTTAAAACATACACAAAAATAACATATAAAAAGCTGTTATCTATCATCAATACATTATCAAAGATAATGAAAACGACTATAACACCTATTAATCCAAGACAATCCAAAGTAAAATAATCTATACACGCCTTTACACTTAGCGATTCAATTCCCGTAAAGCAAAAATATGTAATATGTGAAATTACCAGAAGGAATACCCCCTGTAAAAGCACAGCCAAGAAATATAAGAAAACAAATCCTTTATAACTCCCAAACCTTGATAGTATATTTAATGTCACATCTTTCTTTAATTTTTCGACATTCTTTCCGATAGCAAGGAAAATCACTGATATATTTAAAAGCTTAAGCAAGACGGAACTTATAGTGGGGATTGTTCTTTCATCGCCTCCTTGCCATAGAATCAGGCCTGTCGAAGACTTTAGGTCTATTCCTGCAAAATAGACATATATGTAATCAAGCAATATAAAAAGAGCAATTGAAATCACTAAATTTCTTATAAACTTTTTTAATACAATTCTACCTAGTATTCTCACCTTCATTTTCTATATACTCCCATCTCGCGGACAGATACTCCATCATTGTCCAAAGCAACGCAACTATATATCCAATTAAATGAACGTTATAAAAGAAAACTCCCCCGAGCAAATATACTCCATCGGCATAAAACGCGTACTTTCTTCCGGCTGAAAAATCAAATAACGGTGAATATACATCCATTGTCTCAAGATATTCCATTGGAAATGTCAAAACAAAAAATAGCAAAAGAGGGAAAAGGCATAGTATCCCTGTTTTCTTTTGTAAAAAAGAATAAAAATGTATTACCGCATATGTTATTAGTTGAACCAATAAACCAATCAATAGATATCGAACAATCAAAAAAAGGATAATAGCTATTTCTTCCTCACAAATTCTTTCTCCTTTTATGAATATCAAATAACTTAGTGGACCTAAAGTTACTATTATCGAAGTTCCTAGTGTTGAGATCGCCATTGCAAAGAAATCTGACATCATCAATTGTTTCTTTGAAAAGGCACGGGAAATAGTGCTATAAAATGTCGTGAAAACAGCCACTCGATTTTGCACCATAATGCAAGGAAAGAAAACGACCCACATATAAATATCAATTCTTAGCACATCTAAATAGCTCACTTCCCGACTGTTCGAAAAATGCATATATGCCACAAGAAAAATCACTTGCGTAATCGGCAAAACATATGTAAGCTTCGATTTAAAAATCAGTCTCAATTTTTCCAATAAGCTTCCGACAACTTTCATCTTTAGTTTCCCTTTTTCATGTAAAGCATTTCAAATACTGTTATCGAGGCTATCCCTACAATAACATACCCTAAAATCAAAACAATGTATCCTATTGGAGAAAACAGCGGCACATATGGTTGCATGACAACATTGGGTTGAAGATTCTGAGGTAAAACCATGTCTAGTAGACCAACGGCCACGAAGGGAATAACAATAATGGCAATCTTATTCTTTATATATGCAGTAATTCCAACCGCAAAAATAAGGAACGAAAAATAATAAAGCAGGTGAGAAGCATAAACCTTTCCAAAGTACGCCATTGGTGATTTAAAAAAGACGTCTTCTCTATATGAAACTATGTTTTCCAGAAACTTTAGATTATAATCGTGCGCTGTAAATATTCCGGTTATTATCCCAAACAGCAATTCAGCTGCGCCTAACACTACCACACCGGCTATTGCTATAGCAAAAACCTTATCGAAAATATATTTCTTCCTACCTTTTCTGCTGACACAAAAAAACCTGAATCGATTGTTTTTTTCTGACATATAACTGCTTATATATGGAGCCACCAAAATTATAGGTGCAAGGGCCTGAACCATATAATATGAGCCTCGCCAGACTCTGAAAGTATTCCCAAAATAGTTCTTATAAAACTCTACTGCTGTAGGATCTGTTAAATCCGATGAACCTTCAGCCCGTAAAGCCGTGCTCCAACCATTGTAAAAAGCATTGACAGCCATTAACGCCATCACTAATCCAATAATTATTAGGTTAGATTTTTTACACAGTGCTCTTCTTAATTCATTAATCACAAAGCCTCCCTCCTTTCATATAATTGATGGGCGCCAAAGTCATTAGACTTTAGTTATACTTTGCGTGCATTGTAACATACAATTTTTAAGAAAAAGGCCGATTTTGTGACGAAGTGCCCAAAATGAGGGATAAAAGGTTTTAAGAATTGCATTTTTAAGGATTCCTTCACTATATAGTCTGTTTTTCTTAAAATTAATCGCAAAAAAAGCAGGGCAACAGCCCTGCCTAAAAGTTGGTTGAGTAATTTAGTTATGAGAATTTCTTTTCTATGTTCTGTATAAACTCTCTTGCAGCTACTGCATTTTCAGGCTTAGTATCTTCAAGGGTTGCCTGAATAAAGGGCTTTTTCTCAAGAGCAAACTTAATTACGCTGTCATAATTGATTTCGCCAAGACCGCAAGCCATATACTTAACACTGTCGCCTTCTAAAACTGCGTCTTTTAAATGAATCATGCATACGTCTTTGCCGAGAAGATCGATAGCTTCTTCAAAAACTTCTTGGCGCTCATTAAAGTTATCTGTCCAAAGAAGGTTAACAGGGTCAAATATTATCTGAAGATTCGGAGACTCAATTCTGTCAAGAACTTCTCTTGCTCTTTTCGGGTTCCAAACAATTTGCCTGTATACGGGCTCGATTGCAAGAATTACGCCCATCTTTTCTGCGTAATTAACAACAGGTTTAAGGTTGTTAATAAAAACATCAAGTGCTTCTTTGGAGTGACATGCTTCCTTATCGTAGTGATAATCAACATTGGGCGCACCTGTTTCAGTTCCAACCATGCCTGCTCCCATTAAAGATGCAAAGCGAAGATGAGCCAGATATTTATCCTGAGTAGCCTTTAAAGCAGCCTTATCGGGAGTTGCAAGATTAAGATAGCAGCCAAGCACCGCTACATCAAGCTTAGCTTCCCTAAAAGCATCTCTTAAATACATGGCATATCCGGGAGTAAGGGCCTCAGTATCGGCTGTAAACCCGGGGACCTTTGAAAGCGCAATATGTGTGCAGGTAAAGCCTTGCCTTTTTACCTCCTGTAATCTCTCTTCAAAAGGTAATTCTACCGTGTCATGAAATCTGATTCCTATTTGCATACTCTAGTCCTCTCAAATATTATTCCATAAAGAATAATATCATTTTTTTCTCGAATATCACAATCGGTTCGCAGCAATTTGAAAAATATTAGCTTGTGCCTACCTGTTTGACAGGTACATGCCGTGCGTGTATAATGCAAATATGATAGTTAGTTTTGCAGATAAAGAAACTGAGAAAATCTACAATCAAGTTTTCTCTAAGAAAATACCACATGACATACAACGCATAGCTTTAAGAAAACTAATTTTAATAGATAAAGCAGGATGCTTGGAAGATTTAAAAGTTCCGCCGGGGAATCGACTTGAACGGCTTACCGGAGACAGGGAAGGCCAATACAGCATTAGAATAAATGATCAGTTTAGAATTTGTTTTAGGGAAGACAATAATAGATATTATGATTTAGAAATAGTGGATTATCACTAGATAGAGAGGAGGATTATCATGGATATGCTTATTCAAACACCTACAATGGGAGAAATCCTGTGGGAGGAGTTCATGAAACCAAATAGTATTTCAGCATATATGCTTGCTAAGGAGATTCATGTACCAACATCACGTATACAAGACATTTTGCACGACAGAAGAAAGATAACGGCCGATACATCGCTTCGCTTGGCTAAGTTTTTTGGTGTATCCGATAAATACTTTCTTGATATGCAGAATGATATCGATCTTAGAGAATTAAAGCTTTCTCTTAATGACGATATTGAAACAATACACCCTTACAAAGTGGCTGCAATGTAATGGTCCACTAACCCCGTCCCCTAGGGCCATTTGGCAAAAGGAACCCCTTACATTTTCTGTAAGGGGTTTATTTTAGGCTTTAATTCTGAATGTTTTTGGCGCAAAGGCATAAACTAAAATGCTTATAATCAAAGCATATACAAAGCCAAAGCCAAGACACGAATATGCAAACACATCCAAGGAAATCTTTTGAAGCTGAAGCCAATATAGCGCCGCATATGTAATGATTGTTACGGCATAATAGCTTGCATTTTTAATCTCGGTGTTTACGTTAAAAGGCTGAAGGAGGTAGTAAATTCCCATATGATGAATGCAAAAGATTGCGTTCTCAGCCATGATAGTTAAAAACACTAAGAGGCACTTATGTATAGATTCTGAGTTGCCGGGCTCAAACAAAAATGAAATAACGAAGGCAGAAAGTGCCAAGCCAACAGGCATGTGAACCTTTATTATTTCTCTAAGCCTAATCACAAAGAGCTTTAAGAGGTTTCTTTTTTTCTTGTAGAAAGAAAACGTAAGCAAACTTCTATCGCAGTTTAGGAATAAAGCTGTTGTGTACTGGCCTCCTCTGTTAAGCATAAAGACAAGGAAGGAAAAATACGGAATCATCCTTGAAAAGAGGTCTCCCATACTGCTTCTTTCTACTCCGAGAACAAGGAACAGACCATGGAGCAATACCGCGAGCACAATCACCACTATTGCTTCAATGTTTGTAGGCTTTTGCAAAAGCTTTTTATGACGTTTAACAAAAAGGTCATTTAAATACTCAAAGCCAGCTTTATTGCTTGTTACACTTACATCCTCTGAAATCGAAGAAGCAACATAGGTTTTACTGCTGTTTCTTGCTTTCTCCATAGCCATGGTGCTTTGGCTTAGCATGTCTTTATTAATATTTGCGTAGTTTTTGTAGGTAAGAATCTTTATACCGCATAAAAGTCCGGAAGCACCCGCTAAAATCATAATGCCCATGCTGATTTCCAAGGGTATTTTTACTTCAAACAAAGGAAGCAAAAAGGTAACAAAGGCAAGTCCTCCGCCGATTATCCATGACATAAGCTTCTTCCCGGCATAAATAACTTCGCCTGTTTCATCGTAGTATTTAAGCACGAAGCTTGAGTACACAAACTTTCCAAAAGCCACCAAGAAAGGCACCAATATGCAAAACCACAAAGGAATGTTATAAGCAGGGCCTAAAATAAGTATAAAAGGCATGGTGCCTACAACCGTTTTAAAGAAAGAATAAAAAAGGTCCACAAGTGTATATTCTTTTGCGTTTAGCTTAAATATTGAAAGCGCGTATTGCTTATCTTTTCTGTAGCTTAAAAAATCTACGTTTAAAACCATTCCCACAAGGGTAAATAAAGCCAGCGTTTGAAGGAAAAACTCCGAAGCCTCAGGGGTGTCGCTTAAGTTAACGATGCCGGTTATTCCAAAGAAATAATAAATAACTTTTCCGTAAGTCATTGCAACGATTTCCCATACAAGGAAAATAAGTGTTGCAATAAAGCTTAAAACCTTACTTTCCGAAAGGGAGGGCGGCAATATTTTTTTAACAAAAGGAAGCTGTCTTAACACATAAAGAACAGAATTTGTCTTATATGTTTTCCTTAGCTTGAAAGTATATTTAAGCGTCTTAAGCATTTTCTTCCTCCTTAAGAGCTTCAATGATTCTTTCTTTGAAGGCTTTATTGTCAAGGTTTGATTTATCTACGATTTCAAGTTCTCCGTGGTTTAAAAGCACAATCACATCACAAAGGTCTAAAGCTAAGTCCATGATGTGAGTGGAAAAAATGGTAATTCTGTTTTCTTTTACATCTCTTAAAAGAGCCTTCATATCTTCTGCTGCCACAACATCCAAAGAAGTAAGGGGCTCATCAAGAAGCAAAAGCTTTGGATTACCAAGAATGTTTACAAGCATCTGAAGCTTATTCTTCATGCCGTGTGAATAGTCTTTTAAAAGTTTATTTCTGTCTTCAGGCATTATGCCCACGTAATCCATGTATTCATCAATGGATTTGGGATTTTCAACTCTTTCTTTGTTTATATCAAGATAAAACTTTAAAAACTCTCTTCCCGTTAAAAATTCGGGAACAGTAGGAACCGAAAGAACATATCCTATGTCTTCAGGCTCCATTTCTTTTTTGGTGTCTCCTTCAAGGAAGGTAAAAGAACCCTTATCCACCTTTAAGTCCTTATTTAAGCAGTTAAAAAACGTTGTTTTACCTGCTCCGTTTCTTCCCAAAAGCCCGTAGATTTTACCCTCTTCAAAGGTAAAATCAATACCCTTTAGCACCTGCTTTTTGTCAAAGCTTTTGTGCAAATCCTCAATAACCAATCTCATTTTCTCACATCTCCCTGTATAGTTTTAATTTAATAATCAGGCAATACATAAGCACGATCATGTAGGCCGCAAGCACGATAAACAAAGCTTTAATGTCGATTCTCATTATTGCCAGTACCACCAAAACGATTGAAAAAAGATAAATCATCAAAGAAAACGCCTTGGCTCTGGCCTTTTCATCGATAGAAATGTTTCTTTCATCGTTTCTTTCAATGTTAAATTCTTTCATCTTTTCGGGGTCTTTCTTTGCAATCCTTGCCATATTTAACCTGCCAAGGCCGTCACCTAAAAGGCCGAAGCCTCCTCCGAAAATAGAAAAGCTGATAACGGTATAGGTAAAGTTTTCGCCTTTAACAAAGAAAAAGACAAACATACTCGCCAATACCAGAAAGACGCCCACAATGACAAGCACTGTGCCGACCCTTCCTTTGTCACTCATTCTCATTCCTCCTCGTAAATAAAAATGTCTTCAATTTTTAACCCAAAGTACTTTGAAATTTTGAAAGCTAATTGAATGGAGGGATTGTACCTTCCGTTTTCAAGAGAGCCGATTGTTTGCCTGGACACTTCTAGGGCCATTGCCAGTTCCTCTTGCCTTATTCCCTTTTGCTTTCTTAATTCCTCAATTATATTCTTCATGGCTCCTCTTTGCTCATGGAAAGTTAACTTTACATTTCATACTAGTGTGGACTTTTAAAAATGTCAAGCAAACTTTCCATTTCTTAAGAAATAAAAAGGGTGCGAATTTACTTCGCACCCTTTCTTGTGAATTCTTTTAAGCTACGCTTTCTTTTGAATGTTTAAGCATAAACAAAAGCCATGCCACAAAAGCGATTGCTGCGATACAAACAGCCATTGCTATTGCCGTTACCGCCTTATCCGTGCTTACGCTTCTATCGTATGCCTCATCGATCTTGTCCGAATCTGTAGAAGCTCCCACAGTGGGTATAGCGGTTTCTTTCTTTGTATCGTCTTTCTTAGTGTCTTTAATTGTTTCTTTCTTTGTATCTTTAGTGTTTTGTTTCTTTGTGTCCTTCTTATCTATCTTTGCAGTTACAAGTTTTTCCGGAACCTTTGTAATCTTAGCCTTAGGAGCAGGATTTGTAGGCTGTGGCGTAGGATTTGTGGTCTCCTGTTTCTTTTCGCTCTTATCGGAATGCGATGAGTGGTCTGAGTCTGAGCTACTCGAGCTACTAGATGCCGCATTCCACCTTGCAACCAATGTAATGTCAGAAGAAACCGGTGTTGAAAAGTCGTAGGCTGTGCCCGCAAACATCCATCCTCCGAAGGAATATCCGCTCTTTGAAGGATTTGAAGGTCTTGTTAGAGCACTTCCCGGTTTAACGCTTACGCTTGGAACATAGCTTCCACCCGCGGTATCAAAGGTTACAGTTTGAGCCGAACCGTTTGAATATAAAATAGAGTAAAGCGAAAAGTATCTTGAGTATACATAGATAAGTCCATTTGCTGTATCTACATAATATGCACCTTCCGGATAATTACCCATTGCTCTTTGTCCAAGCTGAGTAAACAGCCTTGTTGTTCCTTCATGTGTTCTTACCACTACAGGGTTATTGCCTGTCACGGTTGTTCCTACGTTAAGCACGATTTCTATGGATTTTCCAACATCACTAACATCAGTCTCGGTTCCGCTTCCCAGCGTTCCCAAAGTGCCTGCCACAATTTTCTTTATATCTATATCAAGATATGCTTTTGAAACTTCGCTTGCTTCAAATCCTACAAACATTCCGCTTGCAGCTGAGAAAATGGTCGATTGTGTTTCTGAATTGGGAGCAGATGCATCCGCAATTTCTAACTTTGCTTCTGCTGCGCCTTGGCCTTGTGCAAAGCCCTGTGCAAGCTCCGTTAAGTTCTGAGATGTTGCAGCGCTTACAACCGTGCTTCCTGAACTATCTGCTTCCGTAATATAGTTAATGCTTCCCGATACTTTAACAGGCACAGTAACTGTGTAGTTTTCATAATTTGGATCCGCTACGGTCACAACAACACTTCCGGTATCGCCATCTGCGCCTGCCGAAACTACGTAAGTCACAACCGAACCTGTAACGGTAGCACTTGTTACAAGTGTTGAATCGGTTGAAGCCACAGTGTATACAGCCGTTGCTGCAGGGGCAGGTGTAATATAGTTTCTTACATCAAATGTTAAGCCAGATGTTGAAACTTCCGGCACTAAAAGTGCATTTGCAGCAGAAACCGTTACATTATCATGTGTAGCCTTCGTAACCGTAAATGTGCCGGGTGTATAGTTTAATGTATAGTTTGTACCCACCACCTGAAGATTACCTACAATGATGAGATAAGAACCTGCGTCTTCTCCCGGCAATCTCGAAGGAGCACCCGAAAGAACCTGCTCTCTTGTATCTTCATACTTTAAACCGCTTACTTCAAGAGTAATTGCGGGGTCTGTTTGTCCGTAAACCTTTGTAAGGCCGGATGTAGGCGTAACCGCTAATGAAGCCTTATTTATTGTAAATGTTGTAGTCTCGGTTGCGGCATCATAAAGGTCATTTCCGCCAACGGTTACTCTTGCAGTATAATCGCCTGCCGCTATTGGCTTTGTGGCAGACCAAGTTGTGGTGCCATCCTTTTTATATTCAACAGTACCGCTTCCCGCATCTACAGGGTCCACTGTAACTGTGGGATTTGAAAGAGCCGTTCCGTATGTAACATCCGCTACTGAAATCGTACCTGTAGCAACGCCCTTATTTACAACCAAAGTAGCGTTTGCGGTTAAGCTATCAACCGATTCTGAAGCCGCAGTTGTGACGCTTATCTTTATGCTTCCTGCCTTAGTGATGGTAAGGGCACTTCCCGTAATGCTTCCTTCACCTGTGGATGCACTTTCAACTATTGAATAAGTCTTTGTGCCAGCTCCGTCGGGGAATGTAAATAGATCGCTTACATCATAGGTGTTTCCGTCATAAACCGTTGAAAGATTATGCGGGGTAATTGTTGCAGCAGGACGAGTGATTGAAAAACTGTCAGCTACAGTAAATGAGCCTGTGTAGTTACCCCTAAACACTATAACTACCTTATAGGTTCCGGCTGATGTGGGCGCCGTAACGCTTTGTGCGTATGTTGTAGGTGAAACGCCTATATATTCAACGTCATAGTCTGTTCCCGATGCAAGCACTGTGCTTCCCGCGGTCTTTGTAACCGTAACTGTGGGAACACAGGGTGTGCTTCCTACTTCAAATGAAGTAGCGCTTTGAGATACGCTAACACCTGCCGATAAATCCTTTGCTCCGATCGATACAGCTATATTTTCACCCACAAAGTCTTCGTGGTTTGAATCTCCAAAGTATTTTACCTGTACAGTGTAAGAAGAAACCGCTGTGCCAGCAGGAATTGTTTCACTCCACTCGGCACTGTCTGAAAGCCTGTATTTTACTGTCGCGTATCCTGTAGGAAGCGAACTTGGTGCAGTTACTAAAGCCTGATTAGAGCCTGTGTATTCAAGGTTTGCTACTGCAGTCGGTGAATTTGCCGAAGCTACAGAAGCCGGGGCATCCATTTTTCCGATTGTCACGGTAAATGACTCAGGTTCTGTACTTCCGTAGTTTTCTCCTCCGTCAACCTTATAGTAAACGGTATAAGTGCCCGCATCTTCGCCTGTAATTGTTGATGCGTCCGAATCGTAATTTGTGCCATCCAAGCTATAAAGAAGAGTGCCGCCTGTTGTGCTTCCCGCATTTATAAGCTCAATGGGATTTCCCGTATACTTTAAATTCGATTTAGCCGTAGGCGCAGTAACAGTAGGCAAAGCCTGACTTACGGTCAATACGCCTTCTGCATATGTAATGTTATAATTTGCAGTTACATCACTTCCCGTGCCGTTATTATTCTTAATAACTGCTGCCGAAGCAGTGATTGTGCCTGCATTTGTTACAGAATCAGTGGATGAAGAAACCAAAGTAACAGAAACAAGTTCATCGCCTGCTATCAAAGCGCCTATCGAAATTTCAGCCTTTGAAACATCGGTACTTATGCTTCCGTTTAATTCAACGGTCTGGTTCTTTGCTTTTATTGTTATAGAAACCTTAGATATCGTAAGGGTTCCCGTATTGTATGTGATGTCATAGCTTGAAGTCACATTAACTTCGCCCTTTTTAATTACGGCGTTACTTGGTGTAACTGTGCCGTCATTGGTCGCATTTAAAGTGCTGGGCGTAATTTCTACCGCGTCTAAAACATCGCCTGTGATAAGACCTGTTACAGATACATCCGTAGTTTCTTCGCTTATGCTTTGTCCGTAAGTTATAGATTTATCACTTGCAGTAATGGTTAAAGCTTTCTTTGAAATAGTGAAGCTAGCGCTTGCCTCGCCTGCATTGTGAGTTGAAGTAGCAGCGATAGAAGCCTTTACATAGTAGGTTCCTGCAAATAAAGGAACCAAGCCTTCACCCGAAGCTCCGTTAGCCTCGGTGGTCTTATCGGTGCATCCTGCATTTGTAAAGTACTCATAGGTTACGGCTCCGCTTCCTAAGTTTCCTTCTACACTTGGTGTATTTGCGCTTCCTCCGTAGGTCCATCCATTCAAAGAAACCGTAGGAGTAATATCTTCTTTTCCAATACTGAATGCAACACTTGCAGTAGCGCCACCCCATGTAACTTTTGCAACATAATCGCCTGCTGCCGAAGGCGCACTGCCCAAAGCATCTCCGCTTGTTTCAATGCTTCCGGGAGCCGTTGCGTTATAGTAATCAATTGTTGAAGGTGCTTCAGCTAGTTCTGTAGGAACGTTGCTTGTAGGATAGCCCGAAATTGTTGCTTCCCTTGGTGCACCTGATGTTAAGTTAGTGGGTGCATTTAAAGTAATCGTATATCCGGGATTATCATATCCATCAGGGCATCCCTCAGAACATTTTGCAGTTATCTTATTCGCGTTTGCGCCAGTTCCTGCAGTGTAAGTAAAGCTATGTACATGAGACAAAACTGCATCAGGAATTGTAAGACTTGCATTTGCTGTGGGTGTTCCCGTTACGGTAACAACAGTATCGCTTGTTCTTGTTGCTGTAATACCATTGTTTGTAATATCAGCAAATGACTCAAAGTGATAGCCCGCTTCAGCTGTATATGTTACTTCAGTCATTGCTCCTGTAAGGCCT